>ENA-OPBO01000070-OPBO01000070.1-human-gut-metagenome-genome-assembly--contig:-NODE-70-length-86865-cov-4.069520_pt1 | contig 86865 bp, 70 predicted proteins | sample MGYA00241071_ERZ501458 | MGnify/ENA primary metagenome ERZ501458 (study PRJEB25962, sample SAMEA2042509) | human gut metagenome | biome: human gut; feature: human-associated habitat; material: faeces... | reverse complement strand
GGAATCTTCCAAGGATATGTATCATACGATGTTTGGCGGAATGCTGAACAATAAGGATTTGAAACTTTAATATGTAAATGCTAAAGCGTTATTCAATGAATAGCTATAAGACTTGCGAAAGGCGGTAGAAATAAAACTCTATCGTCTTTTTTAATTGCAACTAATAGGAGGAAAATAATATGAATGAAAACAGAAATGAACATAATACAGGAACAAAGACTATAAAGAAGATTGGAAAAGTAACTTATGAGGTTATTGTCCATTTTAATGAAAATGCGACTGAAACCATGCAAGATAAATTGAAAAGGATAATGCTTAGAGAAATGGAGCGAGAAAAAGATAAAAAACCTCATAAAAATGATTAGAAAGTCCTTGACAAGTTGTTACAGGAAAAACTGCCAAGTCAATTCTAATATCTTGTGGAGCAAGACTTGCACCTTTTGATATAAGAGAGCTTAGAGAACTAATGAGTGAAGATGAACTTGAGCTTGATACACTGGGAGATAGAAAGACAGCACTCTTTGTTATCATCTCCGATACAGATGATACTTTTAACTTTGTGGTATCTATTATGTATTCTCAGCTATTTAACTTGTTATGTGATAAGGCAGATGATGTGTATGGAGGAAGATTACCTGTTCATGTAAGATGCCTACTTGACGAGTTTGCAAACATCGGCTTAATTCCAAAGTTTGAAAAACTGATAGCGACAATCCGTTCCAGAGAAATATCAGCGAGTATAATTCTTCAAGCACAATCTCAGCTAAAGGCAATCTATAAAGATAATGCTGACACAATCGTGGGCAACTGTGATAGCACTTTATTTCTTGGTGGAAAGGAGAAAACAACACTTAAAGAGCTTTCTGAAACGCTTGGTAAAGAAACCATTGACCTTTACAACACATCGGAAACAAGGAGTAATCAAAAGAGTTTTGGACTTAATTATCAAAAGACAGGTAAGGAGCTTATGAGCCAAGATGAAATTACGGTCATGGACGGCGGTAAATGTATTTTTCAGCTTCGTGGTGTCAGACCTTTTCTATCAGATAAATTCGATATTACAAAACACAAGAACTATAAGCTGCTTGTGGACTATGACAAGAAAAATTTGTTTGACATAGAAAGCTATATGAAGCGAAAAGGAAAAGCAAAGCTGAATAGAGAAACAGTTATTACAAGAGTGCAGTAAGTCTAAAGAACATAGATTTGCTGCTTTTTTATTACTCAAAGTCAGGAGGTAAGATGATAAGAATACGAAGTCCCACTAAGAAAAAAGTAAATAGGATGAGCATCAGCGATTGGAAAAGAAAAAACTCCGGTCGCTTTTTTATTGAAAAGAAAAGGAGAAATATTTAATGAAGCAAGAAATGATTAACATCAATGCCAATTTATTGGCAGAGCCCACTTTCTCAAGTTTTGACAAAGAGGGAGAAACTGTTGAGGTTGCAAACTTCACGCTTGTAAAAAAGTACGGGAAAGGCAAGGAGTATATCAACTGTGCAGCCTATGGAGAAAAATCGGAGAAAGCAAAGGACTTTGAAAAAGGCGATTTGATTCATATCTTTGGTTACTTTAAGAAGCGTGAAAAAGAGGGAAAGACTTACAAAAACTTTGTAGTGAAGTCATATAACAAGATTGAAAAGAAAGAAGAAAGCGAGGAGGAATAAATTATGGAATTTTTTACACAGGCAGTTAATGTATTGAAGATTTTGGTAATGGCAGTAGGTGCAGGGCTTGGAGCATGGGGTGTTATCAACCTGATGGAAGGATATGGCAATGACAATCCGGGTGCAAAATCTCAAGGTATTAAGCAGCTTATGGCAGGAGGCGGTATTGTCCTAATCGGACTTAAGCTGATACCACTTCTTGCCAATGTACTCAAGTAAGAAGAAAAGGAGAGCTTAGATGTTTGGAATATTCGACAAGATAGAAGAATTTTTTAAGGAACTTCTACTGGGCGGTATCCAAGCAAACTTAGAGTCCATGTTTCTTGACATCAACGATAAAGTTGGTGCAGTTGCAACAGATGTAGGAAAAACTCCCATGGGGTGGAACGGAGATGTATTTGCCTTTATCAAAAGCATTAACGATTCCGTCATTATTCCCATAGCGGGACTAATCATCACAGCAGTCCTTTGTATTGAGCTTATCAATATGGTAATGCAAAAGAACAATATGCATGATACGGACACCTTTGAATTTTTTAAGTACATCATCAAGATGTGGATTGCTGTATGGTTAGTATCTCATGCTTTTGAGTTTTCAATGGCAGTCTTTGATGTGGCACAACATATGGTAAATAAGGCGGCAGGGGTGATAAATACCTCTGCCACCGTTTCCGGAGATCAGATAGTGGCAATGATGGATACCTTAAAAGAAAAGGGGCTTGGAGAGCTTGTCATGATTCTCTTTGAAACCTCACTCATAAAGGTTGCCATAGAGGTAATTTCCATTGTAATCATGCTTGTGGTTTACGGAAGAATGTTTGAGATTTATGTTTACTCATCGGTTTCAGCCATTCCATTTGCCACAATGGGAAACAAAGAGTGGGGACAAATTGGAACAAACTATATCAAAGGACTATTTGCACTTGGGCTACAAGGACTCTTTTTAATGGTTTGTCTTGGAATATACGCAGTATTAGTTAAGACAATAAAGATAACAGATATACACACAAGTACCATGACGATACTTGGATATGCGGTTTTGCTGGGGTTAATGATGCTAAAGAGCGGAACTCTGGCCAAAAGCGTGTTAAATGCACACTAACAGAAAGGAAGGATAGGATGATCAAAAGAAAAACAGTATTTACAGCAGTAGTAATCGGAGCAGGTGTTATAGCGGTGATTGATAGAATCAAACTTTTTAGCAAGATTAATGACTTGGAAGAAAGAACAAAAGACATCGGTCGCTGCCATAATGACTTTTGTATTTTGCAGGAAAGATATAACAAAAATATAGATAAACAGATAGAAAGCATTCAGGAAGAAATCGGCTCTGTTTATGAACACATGGCAGAGCTTTCAAAGGAAAAAGAAGATGGGAGGTAAGTTATGGCGTATGTACCAATCCCAAAAGACCTAAAGAAGGTAAAAACAAAGGTAGCTTTTAACTTAACCAAAAGGCAGATGATAGGTTTCACACTCGCAGGACTGGTAGGACTACCAGTCTATTTATTTATGCGAAAGGTCGTTCCAAATGATATAGCCGTCATATTTCTCATTGTGTCCACACTCCCTATATTTTTCATCACTCTTTTTGAAAAGGACGGACTGACATTTGAGAAATATTTTAAATATATTTACCTTCATAAGTTTTATCAGCCACAAAAAAGAGTGAGAAAGGAGGTTTACCTTGAAAGACAAAAGAAAGATTCAGCAGGTAAAGTTAGAACAAAACAAAAAGAAGTTAAGAAGTCAAAAACAGGACTTAAAGCAAAATAAGGGAAAATCTAAAAAAGATAAAGGCGGGCTACTTGACCTTATTTTTAGAAAAGAACCAAAAAGATATACTGTCGAAGATACCATTCCCTATCTTAGACTCTTAAAAAGCGGTATATGCCAGCTTGATGAAAAGCACTTTAGTAAAAGCATAGCCTTTCAGGATATTAACTACCAACTTGCCTTAGATGAAGATCGAGACTTGATTTTTAATCAGTTTGCAAATTTTCTAAACTCCTTTGATCCAAGTATCAGTATTGAGTTTTCCTACATCAATCAACTTGGACGAAACGAAGAAATGAAGTCGGCAATTCAGATACCGGATAAAAAAGACGGTTTTGACGATATACGCCTTGAGTTTCGAGAAATGCTTAAAAGTCAGATTGTAAAGGGAAATAACGGACTGAAAAAATCAAAGTATATCACCTTTACAGTAGAAGCGGATAATTTAGAGCAGGCAACATCAAAACTTGAAAGACTGGAGATAGATATATTATCTAATCTAAAGAGTATGGGGGTTCGTGCTGAAAGTCTTACAGGAGAAGAAAGATTAAAGATACTTCACGATATATTAAATCCCAATAAGACCTTTGAGTTTTCATACAAAAATCTGAGGAAAAGGGAAAGCACTAAAACATACATTGTACCTGATGAATTTAACTTCACGCCTTCAAGGTACTTTAAGTTTGGAAAATTTATCGGGGCAGTAAGTCATTTTCAAATTCTTGCAAGCGAGCTTTCAGACCGTATGCTTGCCGAGTTTTTGGATATTGATGATAACATCAATATTTCCTTTCATATTAAGGCAATCGACCAATCGGAAGCTATTAAAATGGTAAAGAGAAAAAATACCGATATTGACAAGATGAAGATTGAGGAAAATAAGAAAGCGGTAAGAAGCGGTTATGATATGGACATTCTTCCATCGGACTTAATCACCTATGGAGAAGATGTAAAAAGCCTCCTAAAGGACTTACAGACAAGAGATGAGCGAATGTTTGTGGTGAGTATCGTCTTTATGAACTTTGCAAGGACGCTGCAAAAGCTCGATAACACCATTTCTCAAATAAGCTCTATTGCCAATAAGCACAATTGTAAAATAAAAAGACTTGACCATACGCAGGAGCAAGGTTTAGTGAGTGTGTTGCCTCTTGGCGTAAATAAGATTGAAATAGACAGAGGACTGACGAGTTCATCTACGGCGGTCTTTATGCCCTTTACTACAGAGGAGCTTTTCATCAATTCAAGTAACAGTCTTTACTACGGGCTAAATGCCTTAAGCCATAACCTGATTATGGCAGACAGAAAGAAGCTCAAGAACCCGAATGGTCTAATTCTTGGAACTCCGGGTAGCGGAAAGTCATTTTCTGCAAAGCGTGAAATGGCAAATGCGATTCTTGTAACAGATGATGATGTGATTATCTGCGATCCGGAGGGCGAGTACGGGAACCTTGTAAGGCAGTTTAATGGTGAAGTAATCAAGGTCAGCAGTAAGTCGAAAGACTATCTGAATCCCCTTGATATAAATATGAACTATGGCGATGGGGATGCACCACTGAAAGACAAAGCAAACTTCATTATGAGTATGCTTGAACTTGTAGTTGGTGGCAGTGGACTTACTGCAGAAGAAAAGTCCGTTATAGACAGGTGCTTACCTAAGATTTACGAAAAGTATTTTGATAATCCAACTCCTGACAATATGCCAATACTGCAAGACCTATACGATATGTTAAAAGGACAGGAAGAAAAGGTCGGTAAAAAGCTGGCAACGGAGATGGAAATCTATGTATCAGGTTCCCTTAATGTTTTTAATCACAGGTCAAATGTGGACTTAAATAAGAAACTCCTGTGCTTTGATATTAAAGAGCTTGGAAGTCAGCTAAAGAAAATAGGAATGCTTGTTATACAGGATCAGGTGTGGAATAAAGTATCTCAAAATAGAGGAAGCAAGGCTACAAGGTACTATATAGATGAGTTTCACTTGCTATTAAAAGATGAGCAGACAGCATCTTATTCTGTGGAAATATGGAAGCGTTTTAGAAAATGGGGAGGTATTCCAACAGGTATTACGCAAAATGTCAAAGACCTACTTATGAGTAAGGAAATTGAAAATATCTTTGATAATACCGACTTTGTCTTAATGCTAAATCAAGCGTCAGGAGACAGAGAAATTTTAGCAAGAAAACTTAAAATCTCACTTCCTCAGCTTAGATATGTTACCAACTCAAATGAGGGCGAGGGACTACTGTTCTTTGGAAATACCATTGTTCCTTTCCTTGATAAGTTCCCGAAAGATACAATTCTCTATCAGAAGATGACTACCAAGCCTGAAGAAGTGAGGTAGCCTATGGGAAAAAAGCTGAAAAAGGATTTTAGGGAAAGGCATAAGGCAAGTCTTGAAAGAGAAATGATCCATAGTGAAACATTCACTACATCTGAAGAAAGTAAGCTAAAGCACAACGATGATTACAGAGGAAAAATCGTCCATGACAAAGACAGATTTCAGGACAAGGTTCATAAGAAAATAAACAAGGTAAGTTCTGATAATGAAAAGGCTTATGGAACATCCAAGAGAAACGCAAGATATAGAGCTTCTGATAAGGATAGTGTAGCTGATGTAAGTGAAACAGGAAGATCGGATTATATTACGGAGGTAAAGGATGGAAAAATCTATGATCCTTTAGGAAAAGACCTTGATAATGACGGGATTATAGACAGATACGATAATGACTTTAGGGATAGCGACTATTTTGAGTCAACTTATGATGTGGATGATAATCTCCATAAAAAAGATGAGTTTATTGGAAGTTCCCCTAAAAGTTATGAGGCTAAAAAGAGAAAGTATAAGAGGAAAAACTACACCGAAAGCCTTTATACAAGAAAAAAAGAAGATGCGTCAAAGGAAAATAAATCTGAAGGTAAAAAGACTGGAAAAGATGCTACAAGCGAAAAAGTTCATAGTAGCCTTTCTAAAGAGCAGAGGAAAAAGCTAAAGAAAGATATGGTAAAGGTATCTGCCCTTTCAGGACTTGCCAAAGGAAGTGAAACCGTAAGGGATTATCTTTCTCATGGAAGTGATGAAAATAAAGGGGTGGAAGCAGGAGAAAAGACGGCGGACGCAAGCTCTAAACTCATTCATGGCATAAAGAAATATTCTGATAAGAAAAAGGCGAAGAAAGGATACGATCTTACAAATAAGGATTATAAAATCAGGAAGCGAAAATCGAAGCTTGAATTTCGTGATGCCAAAGAGAACCTGAAAAAGACGAATGAATATAAAAGAGCAAATGCCTATAAAAGATTTCAAAAGAAAAATCAGGTAAAGGCAGCCATTCGTCGTGAGAATAAGTCAAGACTCAGAGATCGGATTAAAGAAAACCTCATTGGCTCGTTGAAAGCTTCAAAGAGATTTATAGTAAGAAAAGCAAAGGGACTTATGATTATTTTCATAGGTCTTATTATTTTGGGAACTTTCTTTATCAACTTTGCGGGAACGGGAATGACAGGCTTTATGAACTCCACAAGTTCTGTTCTTACAACAAGCTATTTGTCAAAGCCAAATGTCCTAAATGAAATCAATCAGAACTTTTCCGCTATGGAGAGTGAGCTTCAAAACGAGGTTGATCATGTCAAAAATAACTATCCCGGCTATGACGAATACATCTTAAATAATACAGAGTATATTGGTCATAATGTCCATGAGCTTTTATCCTATATTACATCAAGATGTGGAGAGGTAAAGAGTGTATCGGAAGTAGAATCCATATTAAAAGAATTGTTTGAGTCCATGTATGACCTTGAATATAGGGAAGAAGTTGAAATCAGATACAGGACAGTTACAGAAACCTATACCGATGAAGATGGCAATGAATATACCGAAAGTCATGAAGAACCTTATGAGTATAAAAAGCTCATTGTAACGCTGCATAAAAAAGAGATGGACAGCATTATCCGAAAGGTATTTGCAAACTATCCCGATAACTTAAAGCACTATGAAGCCTTATTCCTTGCACAAGGAAATATGGGAGAAGCCTTTGGAAATTCTGACCTTATCAGTGCAAATGGTGGCGTAGGTGGTGGAGTTGAGTATGAAGCATCAAGTGAAGTTCAAAAGAAGATTGTTAATGCTGCATATATCACGCCATCTCCGGGTGCAGGCTGGTGTGCCATGTGGGTTTCACAGGTCTATCAAAATGCAGGTCTTGGATATATTGGCGGAAATGCCTGCGATATGTACAGAAACTATACTTTTACATCAGACAGGTCAAAACTCAAGGTGGGAATGCTTGTAGCGGTGGAAAGCAGTAGTAGTGGAAGCACAGCAGGACTTACCTATGGTCATGTAGGAATTTATATTGGAGATGGTAAAGTTATGGATAATATTGGACGAATAAGAGTAACCACTTTAGACAATTGGATTGCGTCTTTCTGCAAGCATCATCCCGTAGGATTTGGATTCCCACCAAACGTAAAGAAATAGGAGGTAACAATGTGAAACGAGAATTAACGGTAGTGAAAAACAAAATAAAGAAGTTGAAGGATAAAAAGGCTCTGATTGATGAAGAATTGGAGCCTTTATTTATTCGTGAAGAAGAACTTGAAAACGAAGAAATCATTGCCATTTGCAGAAAGAACAACATTACAATCAGTGATTTGATGGCAAAGGTAAACAGACAAAGAGTAGAAATGAAAAAGGAGAAGTCAAATGAAAACCAGTTGGAAAAAGAATAAGAAGTTTTGGACAGCAGCACTTGCAGTCGTTGTAAGTATAAGCTGCCTTTTGGGCCTTTGGACAGTTGTTTATGCTCATGAGCAAAACTTAGCGGGAGCACCTACAAGCGATAAAGCTGTCCAAACACAAGTGGAAGTAAATGTAAAGTATATCTTTGAAGATGAAAAAGTTTATAAGGAAGAAAAGATAAAGGCTGAGAAAGGACAGCTTCTTGACAGCGGAGATCTGCCGATGCTTCCTGATGATATGAAATTTATTGATGAGTTTCTATTTTATGAAGTAAAAGGCGATGGAAATGATGAAATTATCCGAAAGGTAGCAAAGACTGAGGCTAAAAATAAAGAGACTCAGACAGAAGACGAAAAGCCGAAACAGGATGAAAGCTCGCAGACGAAAACTCCAAAGACGGAAGATAAGTCAACGCAGACAGAGCTTTCTAAAAATGATATTTCCAAAATGGAAAAAGATACTAAGGAGCTTCAGGAAAAACTTGATAAGTTAAATAGCGAAATGAAGGATAAAGACAAATTAAGCGATAATCAGAAAGAAAAAATCAAAGAACTTGAAGCCCAGATTGAAAGCTTGAAAGAAAAAATGAAAAAAGATAAGGAAAATAAGGGCTTATCAGAAGACATGAAGAAGGAAATGGATAAGCTGAATAAAAAGATGAAAGAGCTTGAGGAAAAGGCAAACGAAGCAAACAAGGCTCACGTAATATCTAATCAGTCTGCACCGAACAGCCCTATTTCCGAAATTAAGACAAACTCAGGCATTTCAAATCAAACACCTGTAAACAACACAGGAAAAAGCACAACTACACAGGCGAGTTCAGAAAATACTGTAAAAGATACAAGCAATTCTGAAACGAAAGAGAAAGATATTCGCTATCCTAATAAGCTGACACCGAAAGCTCCTGCCAATAACAATCAGGATTCATCTATGGACGGGACAAGTAAGACTGTAAATACCAATAAGGGAGTAGCTTCTGCTCCGTCAAAGGCAAGAGGAACCGTTACGGAAAATAAGGACAATGCGAATAAGGACTATCCAATTCATCATGGGGATAGCGGTGATAACAAAGAAACAGATCTGTATTCTGCTGATGCAAGACAGTTTATTACCTTTCAAACGGAAAACGGTAAGACCTTCCATCTCATCATCAACCACGATGAGACACAAGAAAATGTAATGCTTTTAACGGAAGTATCTGAAGATGATCTTCTAAATATGGTTGAAAAGAAAGAGGCTCCGAAGCAGGAGATTAGCAAAGAGGAGCCAACTAAGGAAGAAGTAAAGCCTGAGAAAAAAGAAGAAAAGAGTAATTTAGGAACATACATTATTCTGCTTCTTGTTATAGGCGGAGCATTAGGAGCAGGTTATTACTTTAAGGTCGTAAAAAAGAAAGAGGACAAGGAGCTTGAATCATTAGAGGAAGAAGATGATGATTTCTTTTCGGAAGCAGAAAGTGAGGAAGAAATAGGAGAAGCAGAAGAAACAGAAGTTTATGATGAAGAATAAATGCATCTTAAAATATATTGTTATGGGTGCAAACGCAGGGCGGGAGAGTAAAATCTTTCGCCCTTTTACAATGAAAGCAGGAGGAAAAATATACATGGAACATATACTTGTGATAGCAGAAAAACCGAGTGTAGCTATATCAATTGCAAAGGTAATAGGAGCTACAAAAAAGAAAGATGGATACTATGAGGGAAATGGATATAAGGTATCTTGGTGTGTAGGTCACCTAATTCAGATGGCAAATCCGGACGCTTATGATGAAAAATACGCTAAGTGGAATATATCGGATTTACCAATTATTCCAAAGCAGTACAAATTTGAAGTGGCAAAGGCTACAAAAAAGCAGTTCAATATCCTTAAAAAGCTGATGAATGATAAGGAGATTGATACAGTTATCAATGCGTGCGATGCGGGAAGAGAAGGAGAAAGTATTTTTCGACTGGTATATAACGAAGCTAAATGCAAAAAGAAAATGCAGCGTCTTTGGATTTCGTCAATGGAAGATAGTGCTATCAAAGAGGGATTTTCCAATCTAAAGAATGGCAAAGATTACGATAAGCTCTTTGAATCGGCACAGGCAAGAGCTATTGCAGACTGGCTTGTCGGAATGAATATCAGTAGGCTCTATTCTTGCCTGTATAAGCAAAATTACAGTGTCGGGAGAGTACAAACCCCAACACTTTACATGATTGTAAAAAGAGATGAAGAAATAAGTAATTTTAAGAAAGAAAAATACTACACCGTAGAGCTTTCTGTGAACGGCTTTACATTATCGACAGACAAAATTGGTGATGAAATAACCGCAGAGCAGCTTATTAATTTAATAGGCGATAATATTGAAATAACTGATGTCATTCAAAAAGAAAAGATTACAAAGCCGGATTTACCCTTTGATCTAACAACACTTCAAAGAGAGTGTAATAAATATTTTGGATATTCAGCAAAGCAGACGCTTGATTATGCTCAAAGCCTGTATGAAAAGAAACTAATTACCTATCCAAGAACAGACAGCAGATGCTTAACGGAAGATATGATTGTAAGTACGGTCAATAACATTTTAGGAAAAAATGATTTTGATACAGAGCGTATCAAGACGGTATTTAACTCTAAAAAGGTTACAGACCATCATGCTATTATTCCGACAGTAAGCTCACTGAGTGAAGATTTATCAGGCATTCCTGAGAGTGAAGCGAAGGTATATAGGCTTATTTCTAATAAGCTTCACGCAAGTGTAGGCTATCCATTAGTGGAAAACACAACAAAGATTGTAGCTGAATTTGACGGATTTGAATTTACAAGTTCAGGAAGGGTAATTAGAGACGAGGGCTTTAGCAAATACCTTAAAGAATACAAGTCCAAGAAGAATGAGTTCATAGAGCTTCCTGATGTAAGTATTTGTGATGTTTTAAGTATTGAAAATAAAGAGATTAAAGAAAAATTTACTCAACCACCGAAACACTTTACTGAAGATACGCTTCTAAAGTCTATGGAGATTGCAGGAAATGAAGCCTTAGAAAAAGGTGTAGAAGTGGAAAGAAAGGGACTTGGAACACCTGCAACAAGGGCAGGAATTATTGAAAATCTAATATTTAAGGGATTTGTTGAAAGGGATAAGAAAAATCTAATTGCAACACATAAAGGGATCAGCCTTGTAACGATTGTAGCAGATACCTTCAAGTCAGCGGAAACAACTGCAAAGTGGGAAATGGAATTAGCGGATATTGCCCAAGGCAAATCGTCTAAGAAAGAATTTTTAGATGCGATTGAAAATGAGATAAAAGAGGCTGTTTTGACATATCGCAAGTAAGACAGCACTAATTTCAGAGTAGAAAAAACCCTCTAAAAATGCTATAATTTCTTGTAGGAAAAGTAGGGCGAAAGGAAGTAAGTATGAAAGATATATTTATGGATACTGCAAAAGTTATGGCAAAAGGACAGGTTACTATCCCGAAAAGGATAAGAGAACTTTTGAATTTAGAAAATGGAGATTATGTTACTTTTGTAGTCAATAAAGATAGAGTTGAAATTCAAAATTCCAAAGTTTTTATTGAAGAAAACATTGGGAAATAAAGGTGGTGAAAAAGCAGATGATGATAGATGAAATAAAGAAGTTAATTCAAAATGGAGAGAAGATAGATGTCGAGTTTAAAGAATCCAAAAATGCTTTAACCAAAGATGTCTTTGATACAGTATGCTCTTTCAATAATAGAAATGGTGGACATATTTTACTTGGTGTAAATGATAAAAGAGAGATTGTTGGTGTTAGTAAAGACAAAGTTGATAAAGTGATTAAGGAATTTACTACGGCAATCAATAATCCGCAAAAGATGTATCCGCCACTTTATTTATTACCTGAAGTCTTTGATATAGATGAGAAAAAAGTAATTTACATCAGAGTTCCGGAAGGCTATCAGGTGTGCAGGCATAACGGAAGAATTTGGGATAGGTCTTACGAGGGAGACATCAATATAACAGACCATTCCGAACTTGTATATAAGCTATATGCAAGAAAGCAAGGAAGCTATTTTGTTAATAAAGTATATCCGAATCTTGATATTGATTTTCTTGATGCTTCTGTCATTGATAAAGCTAAGAAAATGGCTGTTTCCCGAAATAAAAATCATATTTGGGAGAATATGAGCAATGAAGAACTTCTTAGAAGTGCCAATTTGATACTGACCGATCCGGAAACAAAGCGTGAGGGAATTACATTAGCAGCCATTCTTTTATTTGGAAAAGACAACTCTATTATGTCTGTCCTTCCGCAGCACAAAACAGATGCAATATTCAGGGTTGAAAATAAGGATAGATATGATGATAGAGATGTTGTCATAACAAATCTGATTGATAGTTATGACAGGCTTATTGAGTTTGGGCAAAAGCATTTGAATGATTTATTTGTATTGGACGGAATTGTCAATGTCAATGCAAGAGATAGGATACTTAGAGAGATAGTTTCCAATACATTGGCTCATAGGGATTATTCAAGTGGGTATCCTGCAAAGATGATTATTGATGATGAGAAAATTACTGTTGAAAACAGCAACTTGGCTCATGGTATGGGAGCATTAGACTTGCAGAAATTTGAGCCATTTCCTAAAAACCCTGCTATATCAAAGGTATTTAGAGAAATAGGTCTTGCTGATGAATTAGGCTCAGGAATGAGAAATACCTATAAGTACACACAGCTTTATTCAGGACAAAATCCGTTGTTTGAGGAGGGAGATATATTCAGAACGATTATTCCTTTGAAGAAGATAGCAACGCAGAAAGTTGGAGGCGACAATGTCGCTCAGGGTGTCGCTCACGATGTCGCTCAGGGTGTCGCTCACGATAAGGTAGTCCTCGTAGAGTTCATCAAAGAAAAAGTAAGAAGCAATGATAGGATTACAAGAAAAGCTATTGCAGATGAAGCTGGAGTTAGCGTAAAGACTATTGAAAGGGCTATAAAAGAAATAGATAACCTGAAGTATGTAGGTAGTGGAAATAATGGTCATTGGGAACTTAATGAGTAAAATTAAGTTGCAATACACAGAATTAAAAGGTGATTAGAGTAAAATCTAACCGCCTTTTTTTGTTTGGAAAAACGAAGGAGGTAAAAATGCGAATAAATGATTTTCATAACATTTTGGAGCTTATAAAACAAGATGTGCTTCATAGTGAAGCAGAGTATCTGAAGCTCTTAAAGGTTGTCGGAAACAATCAAAGATATGACTTTAGAAGTCAATTAAGTATCTATGATAAAAATCCTGAAGCAATAGCTTGTGCCAAGTTTGACTACTGGAGGGAACGTTTTAATCGAACAGTAATGCGAGGACAGAAAGGTATCCCCATTTTAGAGAACTATGGCACATTCAAAAAAGTGGACTATATTTTTGATATAGGTCAGACAGTTTCAAGAAACAGAGATGTCAACGAAGTAAATCTTTGGAAGTTTGACAAAGAAAATCATCAAGATGTGTTAAAGGAAATGATTAAAAGCGAGGGCTATGAGGAAAGTAAAAGCACACTTGAAAACATCTTTTCTTTAAGCAGACTCTATGGTGATGAAAAAATAGATACCTTAATGAATGAACTTAGAGTAGCGGATGAAGATAGAATATCCTTTACAAAGTTTGTAAGGGACTCGGTAAGCTATGCGGTAGCGTCAAGATTTAAGTTAGATTATTCGATAGATTATGAGCTTTTAAGAGAGAATTTTCAAAGACTTGACAGCATATCTCTAATGAGTCTTGGTGAAAGCGTATCGGATATTAGCGGAAAGATTATTGATGCGACCATTCAAAAAAGCAAAGAACTTGAGCTTCAAAAAGAAGTTTTAAGAGGAAAAGAAGCGGGATATAATAAGATTAAAGAAGAATTGGAGGAGGTAGAAGAATATGTACTTCGACGAGATGATCAGGGAAGAAATGAAAACGAGCGAGTTCTCCGAAATGGAGAGTACAGACGAGATAATAGAGAAAATCAGGGAGAATACGCTAAACAGCTTGGAGGAAGAGACGGACTTCATGAAAGAATTCCCGAATCCGACTTACGCAGTGATGAGGCTGGATTATCTATCACAGAGCGAGGAGCAGAGCCACTTCGAGATGTTAGTAGATCTATACAAGGAGAAGAAGTTGACAGGACACCTGATGGATATTCAGAAACAGGCGATAGAATTTATGAGAACAGAGAAACCGAAACTGATGGCAGCTTGGAAGATAGAGGACGAAAACAACCCGCAGTATGGGGCGATGATTTCAGCTCTCAAAGAAATGACCATCAAGGAAGTAGTGGAAATCTAAAAGAAAATACTGAGGCAGAGATAAGAGAAGCTGAAAATGCTTCTTTTTCTTTACCAGAAAATTCCTATGGACAGATACGCCTTACGATTCCGCTAACTGAGAATGATATAGATACCGTCCTTATTAACGGAGGAAATCACGATGGCGGCAGACTTCCTGTTATTGCTGAGTTTTCTAAAGGAAAAAGTAATGAAGAATTGGGAGAATACCTCAAAGATACCTTTAAAGGCGGAAACGGGTTTTACATTGATGAAAGAGAAGTATCTTCCTGGTATTCGGATAAAGGCATTCATTTAGCTTACGGAACATCGGCAAGAGAAGATGATACGCAGGTTTTAAGTTGGAGTGATGCTGCAAAGAGGATAAACGAACTTCTTAATAGTGGGGAATTTGCTACAAATGTAGAGCTTTTAGAAGCTCTTGATTATGAAAGAAATCGGATTTCAGAATCTCTATGGTATCTATCGCATGATTTAAGTGAAGAAGGAAAAGGGCAAGGATATTTTGAACTTTTTGAAAGAGGCGGGGGCTTTCCGGAAGAAACAAAAAGATTATCTGAAGCATTAAAAAATCCTGAGTATCTGAAAGAAACAATCAGAGAATATGACAGATTTTTAGAAGGATACAAAGAAAATAGGAATGTACTAAGGTTTCACTATCACAAGGTAGATAGCCTTTATCAGAAATTACAGGAGCTTGAGCTGCCACGAAAGGAATATAGCACCAATTTGGCAGAACTTCCGAAGGTAAAGTCCTTTATTACAGAAGATGAAGTCCTTGAAAGCCTTTCAAGAGGAAGTGGCGTTGATAGAGAAAAAGAACGAATCACCAAGTTTTTTAAAGAAAATCATACGCTTCAGGAAAAAGCGAATTTCTTAAAAGACGAATATGGAATTGGAGGACATTCCCATGCTGTTTCCGGAGCAATGGGAAGTGATGAATGGCACGATGCTAAGGGACTTAAATTACAGAAAAATGATTGTAATGATGTGTTTCTTACTTGGACAAGTGTTGCAAAGCATATCGACGAGTTGTTTTCTAAAAATCTTTATCTTGAAGAAAAGGAAACAGAAAACAAGTCAGAGATTAAAGAACCACAATATTATTCCAAAGATGATCCTGAAAACTTAATGACAGATGAAATGCTTGAAAGAGTGCCGGAGCTTTACGCACAGGAGGATGTAGCTTTAGCGGATAAAGAGGTTCATGCTGCATATATCATTCCTTTCCGTTCAAATTGGACTTGGTATATGACGGAATATGACAGGGAAAGCGGTGATGCCTTTGGACTTGTTCTTGGGATTGAGCCTGAATGGGGATATTTTAATCTTAAGGAGCTGGAAGAACTAAACGCACAAAGGCTTATTTTAGAGGATTTCCCAAAGACCTTTAGAGAGCTTAAAGACAGTGAACTTAAAAAGCAGATGGACGAGCAGGAGTTTCAGTATGTCTTTAATGGAGAACTTAGCTTTGAAGAAGAACTTGAAGCACCTGAAGAAACAGAAGAAGTTAGAAGGGCTGATGCAGTTCAAGCTACCTTATTTGATTACCTAAAGGATAGAGAAGAAGTAGAGCTTAATGAAAAAGAGGGAAACCATTTAGAGGATTTTGCAGTTAAAGCAGGTGATACCGTCTACTTTCATCATGAAGAGTACAAGATCAGAGAAATTTCTAAAAATGAAATCACAGGAAAAATTGACTTGTGGCTTGATCCTGTAAGACAAGGCAATCATCAAATTCCGATTGTAGCCTTTACAGATAATGAGGATCTTCTGAAGCATATAAGCCTTGAAAGACCAAACTTTATCGTTGGAGATGAAGTCAAATACAAGGCTAAAGACTATACCATCACACGCTTTGATGATATGGGAAATAACCTAAAGACGGTAACAGTTAAAGATAATACAGAATATCTTGGCGGTATGATAACAGGCTCCGATGTGATTCCTTATCGTCTTGAAAGCGACCTTGAGAGGACATTTGAAAATCTGACATATCAGAGTCCTGAAAAGACAACTGAAGAAATTGAGATAAAGAAAGCTGAGGCTCATAACTTCAAAATTAAAGAAGAAACGCTACCTGACAAGTTATCTCCAAGTGAGAGATTAAACAATAACCTTGAAGCAATCTCGATGTTAAATCGAATTGAAAGAGGTGAGAGAGATTTAGATATTACCGCTCAGGAAGTTTTAGCAAGGTATGTAGGCTGGGGAGGACTTGCTGATGTATTCGATGAAGAAAAAGGCGGACAGTGGAAAGAAGCGAGGAGCTTTCTAAAAGAGAACTTATCTCAGGCAGAATATGAAGCTGCAAGAGAATCTACTTTAACGAGTTTTTACACACCGAAAACAGTGATTGACGGAGTGTATAAGACGCTTTCGGATATGGGATTTAAACAGGGAAACATTTTAGAGCCAAGTATGGGAATAGGGAACTTTATAGGCAATATCCCTGATGAAATGAACAAGTCTAAGTTTTATGGTGTAGAGCTTGACTCAGTAAGCGGTCGAATTGGAAAACTCTTATACCCTGAAAGTGATATACAGATTAAGGGGCTTGAAGAAACTTCTTTCTCAAATAACTTCTTTGATGCGATTATCGGCAATGTACCCTTTGGAGAATACAAGGTAAATGACAGGGAGTATAACAAAAATAACTTCCTTATCCATGATTATTTCTTTGCCAAGTCCATTGATAAAGTAAGAAATGGCGGTGTTATTGCCTTTATTACATCAAGCGGAACGATGGATAAAAAGGACGAAAGTGTAAGACGCTACCTTGCAGCAAGAGCAGAGTTTTTAGGGGCGATAAGACTTCCGAACGATACCTTTAAGGGCATAGCAGGAACAGAAGTAACCTCAGATATTATTTTCCTAAAGAAAAGGGACAGTATCAGAGAAAGGGATGAGGACTGGATTCACCTTGATGAAGATGAAAACGGGCTTTTATATAACAAATACTTTGTTGATCATCCTGAACAGGTGCTTGGTTCTATGGAAGAAATATCCGGAAGATTTGGGAATACAATAGCTTGCCTGCCAAAAGAAAACACAGACTTAAAGGAGCTACTGACAAAAGCAAGCGAAGAAATCTCTAAAAATGCTAATTATGAAGAAATAGAGCTACTTGATGATGAAATTACCTCAATTCCTGCCACAGATGATGTTAAAAACTTTTCATATACCATTATTGATGATGATGTTTATTACAGAGAAAACTCCCTATTTGTAAAGAAAGAAGTAACGGATAAAAACAAGGAAAAGATTAAGGACTATCTTGAGTTAAATGCTGCCTTAAAGGATGTTATTTACAAACAGAAAGAAGATTTTTCAGATGATGAAGTAAAGAAAGCTCAGGAAAAACTAAATGAAATTTATGACAGCTTTTCTAAGAAGCATGGATATGTCAATAACCTTTCTAATACCAGAGCCTTAAAAGAGGATAGCAACTTCCCGCTTGTTTCTTCCATTGAAATCCTTGACGAAGAAGAAAACTTCAAAGCAAAGGGAGATATTTTCTCCAAGCGAACAATCACAAAGGCGAAGGTTATCGACCATGTAGACACTTCTCTTGAAGCTCTTGTTTTATCGGTATCAGAAAAAGGATATGTGGATTTTGAGTATATGGGAAGCCTTACAGATAAAGACAGACCGACTTTGATAGAAGAACTTAGAGGGGAAATCTATCTAAACATCAGAGAAGAGCAAAACTTTTATAGACCATTATCTTTTAACCTTGAAGATGGAGATCTACCTTTTGCCTGTGCAAACGGCAGTAATTCATATAAGTACGGCTATGTAACAAAGGATGAGTATCTAAGCGGAAATATCAGAGATAAGATTGCTATTGTAGACAGCTACCTTGCAAAGTTAAGACAAACCGAAAGAGAGTTACCTCATCTTGGCTATGCGGAAGATGGCAAAGAAAAAGAGTTGATAAGTTATGAGATGAACCGTTTGGAATATCAAAAGGCAGAGCTTACAAAAGTTCTTCCAAAGGAACTTGAAGCAAGTGAAATCAATGTAAGACTCGGAGCTACTTGGATACCGAATAAGGATATTGAAAAATTCATCTTTGAAACGCTGAAAACTCCAGGATATGCCAAATGGGATATTAAGGTTAAATTTTCAAATCTGACAAGTGAATGGAATGTTGAAGGAAAGAGCAGGGACAGAGGAAATGACCTTGCAGAGATGACCTACGGCACCTCAAGGGTAAATGCCTATAAGCTGATTGAAGATGCATTGAACTTAAAAGAAACAAAGGTATTTGATCAGATTGTAAATCCGGACGGCTCGAAAACTTCTGTATTAAATAAAAAGGAAACGCTTCTTGCAGGACAAAAGCAGGAGCTTCTAAAAGAAGAATTTAAGAACTGGATATTTAACGATCAGGAAAGAAGAAACCGTCTTGTAAAGATATATAACGAGCGTTTTAACTCTATCCGCAACAGAGAATATGACGGAAGCAACCTTTCTTTTGAGGGAATGACCACAGAAATTGATTTAAGACCTCATCAAAGAAATGCCATAGCAAGAAGCCTTTATGGAGGAAATACCTTGCTTGCCCATGTGGTAGGTAGTGGTAAGACCTTTGAAATGGTGGCGTCTGCGATGGAAAGTAAAAGGCTTGGAATGTGCAGTAAGTCCTTGTTTGTTGTCCCCAATCACTTAACAGGTCAAATCGGTCGTGAGTTTATGCAGCTATATCCGTCAGCTAACATTATGGTTGCAGATAAGAAAGACTTTGAGCCGAAAAACAGAAAAAGATTTATCGGAAGAATTGCCACAGGAGAGTATGATGCCGTTGTAATCGGGCATACACAGTTTGAAAAGATCCCGATGAGTAAGGAATATCAGGAAAAGCATATCCAAGATCAGATTGATGAAATTATAAACTATGTGGAGGAATATAAGCATGACAGAAATCAGAACTTTACGGTAAAGCAGCTTGAAAAAACAAAAAAGAAGCTGGAAACAAGGCTTGAAAAGTTAAACGATGATTTTAAAAAAGACGATGTCATTACCTTTGAAGAATTAGGTGTAGATAAGCTCTTTATTGACGAGGCACATAATTACAAAAATCTCTACCTTTATACAAAAATGAGAAATGTAGCAGGTATTGGGCAGTCTGAAGCTTTTAAGTCCTCCGATATGTTTATGAAGTGCAGATACATGGATGAAATGACAGGTGGAAAAGGTATTGTCTTTGCCACAGGAACGCCTGTCAGTAACTCGATGACAGAGCTTTATACTATGCAGCGTTATCTTCAGTATGAAAGCCTTAAAAAGAATAATTTGGAGCATTTTGATAGCTGGGCTTCTACCTTTGGTGAAACGCAGTCAGCATTTGAATTATCTCCTGAAGGTACAGGGTATAGAGTAAAGACAAGATTTTCCAAGTTCTATAACCTTCCTGAACTAATGTCTATGTTTAAAGAAGTTGCGGATATTCAGACAGCAGATATGCTAAATCTTCCAACACCTGAAGCACACTATGAAGTTATTAAAACTTTGCCAAGTGAGGAGCAAAAGGAAATCCTAAAGAGCTTATCGGAAAGAGCTGATGATGTGAGAAACAGGGTAGTAGAGCCTGACGAAGATAATATGCTGAAGATTACCAATGACGGTAAGAAACTCGCCTTAGATCAGCGTTTAATCAATCCTTTACTTCCTGACAATCCTGACAGCAAGGTCAATGTGTGCGTGAAAAATGTCTTTTCCATTTGGGATAAGACAAAAGAAAATAAGTCCACACAGCTTCTTTTCTCCGATATGTCAACTCCAAAAGGAAATGGAGAGTTTAATATTTACGATGATATTAGAGAAAAACTTGTGGCAATGGGAATACCGAAAGAAGAAATAGCCTTTATCCATGAAGCAAATTCCGATAAGCAAAAGGATGAACTCTTTGCAAAGGTAAGGAAAGGTGAGATTCGTGTTTTAATGGGTTCTACACAGAAAATGGGAGCCGGAACGAATGTGCAAAACAAGCTGATTGCACTTCATGATTTAGACGTCCCATGGCGTCCTGCCGACCTTGAGCAGAGAGCCGGAAGAATTGTAAGACAGGGAAATGAAAACAAAGAAGTCAGCATATACAGATATGTAACGGAGAATACCTTTGATGCGTACCTTTGGCAGACCATCGAGAATAAACAGAAGTTCATTTCTCAGATTATGACAAGTAAAACACCTGTAAGAGTGGCGGAAGATGTGGACGAAAGCAGCTTAAACTATGCAGAGATTAAAGCCCTTGCTACAGGTGATCCGAAGATTAAGGAAAAGATGGATTTGGATAATGAGGTTACAAAACTTAAAATGCTTGAAGCAAACCACAAGTCCAACCGTTACAGATTAGAGGATAAGGTTGCTAAAAACTATCCGGAAGAAATTTCAAGAACGGAAAAACTCATAGAAGCTGTCAAGAGAGATATATCAGAAGTTGAACCTAAAGCAGAAGGAGAGGAAAAGTTTACTTCCATTACCATTTTAGGTGAGAAAATTACGGATAAGAAATTAGCCGGAGAAAAGCTGCTTGAAGCTATTTCTAAAGTAAAGATCAATGAAAGCAAAGTTATCGGCAAGTATAGAAACATGGATTTAGAGGTAAGTTACAACTTCTTCACCAATGAGCATAACTTCAGCTTAAACGGTGCTGCAAAGCATTCAGGAGAGCTTGGAACGAGTGCGGACGGTAATATTACAAGGCTTGATAATGTTCTTGAGAAAATGCCTGAGAAATTAAAGAGGCTTGAAGAAAAGCTCTTCAGCACAAAGGAACAACTGGAAAATGCTAAAGAAGAATTAAAAAAGCCATTTGAAAAAGCGGAAGAATTAAAGTCTAAGATACTAAGGCTTGCTGAGTTAAATAAGCTCCTTGATATGGGAGAAGTGGAAGAAAAGAGAAATGACAATCCTCTTGTGGAAGATGTAAAAAGAGCTATCATAGACTTTTGCAACAGAGAATATGAAGAAAACCATAGTTATGATGAGTTTGATACTCTATATCCTGACTTAAAGCATATCGGCATCGCCTATACCAATACACCTGACGAAAGACACGGCATCCAATATGAGCTTAACTTAGAGGATAAGACATGGACACAGTATATTGAAGATATACCGATTAAAACGGAGAGTTTTGATTATGAAAACAAAGGAGAAAACGAAGCTCTACGAAATATGAAAAATGAGATTGAGCTGTCTTCTTTTAGTGATTTGGTCTATGTCGATTCGGAAGATTTAAGGGTGGCACTTGGACTTGAAATTGATGATGAAGGTAACTTCTATGATCCACTTTCTAAAGACCTTGATAATGATGGAATTGCTGACAGATATGACAATGACTTTAAGGACAGCGATTATTTTGAGTCAACCTATGATGTTGAAGATAATCTGCATACCAAAGAGGAAGCAACACAGAAAACAGAGGATAAGCCGTCTATTTTAGGACAAATTAGAGCCTATCAGGAAGAAAGTAAAACAGAAGAAAAACAAACTGCAAAAGAACAGGAATATGTACGATAAGGGAGGGAAACCTCCCTTTTGCCATGAAAGGAGATAAAAACATGGATTACAAAACAATGAGAAATCAGATAGAAGATATGGTAAATGATAATCACAAGGACTTTGTTAAGGCGATTATAAGCATGGAAAAAGGCATCAATGATGAAAGTGCTTTGGACAAGCTATATGACGCTTATATGGACAATGACACCGTTAATTTGCTACATGAGGAATTTGACTATATGATTGAGGATTTAAGGGAACAGGGGCAGATAAAAGACCTGCCTTATGTTAAGGAAGAAAAGGATAATCTTATCAATGTTGTAGGAAATATTGTCGGAGAGGTAGATATAGTAGAAAGGGAAAATAAGAACGGAGAAGCCTTTAAGGTGGCGAACTTCTCCGTAGTATCCAAAGACGATGAGGGGCATAAGGTATATCATAATTGCTCCGCTTATGGAGAAAAGAGTGATATTCCAAAGGAGTTTAAGCAGGGAGATTTTGTTAAGCTCTTTGGACAAATCAGAACATCCATTGATGATAACGGCAAGGAGCATAGCAATATCAGAATACTTTCTTCCAAACTATTAAAGGCAAAGGAACAGATGAAAGGTCGAGATGAAAAGAAAGAATCTGTGCTTGGAGCTATCAAAAAATATCAGGCTGAAGATAAGGAAAAGCCTAAAGAAAAGAAAGAAACATCAAAAGAAGCTGAGAGATAAACTTATGGTCGGTGTGGTCTTGGGACTGCACCGACTCTTTTTTTTATTTGCGAAAAAAGGAGATAAAGATTATCTCTCCATCTCCTTACCCATATAAATTCCGTAATTTTTTCGTATCTTATAAAGCTCGTCCATAGTGGATTTTGAATAAGAATACTCTTGCATAAGGGTGTTCTTTTTTTCTTGTAATTTATCAAGCTCAGCTAAAATATCCTTTGAATTTGGGAGCTTGGAATAGGATTTTTTAAGCTCTGAGAGAGCTTTTTCATATAGGGTAATCTGAGCTTTGTACTCTTCAAAAAATGCCTTGTCAGACGGATTAGCAGTATATTCCTTGTAGCACGCTCTATATTTTTTAACGGTATGAACTTGCTCCATAGTGGTGGAAAGCTTCTGCATTTCCTTATCAATAGCCTTGATTTTCTCTTGTATATTTTGCCTTTCATCGGCTGCTTTTTGAATATACTCGTCAAGCTGTTTAACGGATTTAATGCCATGTTCTCTGATATAAATAACAGACTCAGCCATTGTATTAAGGTTATGTTTGGTTGCCCAATATTCATAGCCTTTGCTTTCTTTTACTCTAACATTTGTGTTCATGTCAATAACATTGCCGATGCGTTTTTTGACGGCGGGAGTCTTGATAAACTCTCTTTCTGCAATACGTTCTTTTAATCTTTCTTCGGTATAATCTTCTCCGATTGTTTTAGCCCTTGTAAATCTCGCCTTATCTTTTGGTTTAAAAGCGATGTGCTTGCCATACTTAATTTCATAGCCAAGATCAGCCATTTTCTTTAGAAATTCGTCCCAGTCCTTTGACTGTTTTATCATTCTGTCAATGTCAAATTGAAGCCTGCTTTTCCAAGAAGTGCCATGTTTTGCCTGTTCGTTTTCATACCAAGATTTACCGTTAATCTTATATTTTTTCTTATAGCTTTCGTAAAACTCGTCAATGACAGATAGGCTATTTTCTTTGCATAACTTATCACTATGATACCTGATTTTATGATAGCTTTTCTTATTAGACTGGTAGCACCTGCCTGTTACCATGTTTACATTATTAAAGATAATATGGTTGTGAATATGTCCCTTATCAATGTGAGTAGATAAGACAAATTCATACTCATCTTTGAGTATCTTTTTACACAGCTCCATACCTATTTGGTGTGCTAATTCAGGACTTGTTTCTCCCGGTAAAAAGGATTGAATGAGATGTCTTGCAAGAACGGTTCCTTTTGTTCCTGCGTTATTTCGTGTCCTTAAAAACTGAGTGTGAGCAGTTGATTCGTGGCATTTATGAGTGCTTACTAAAAGCTGCTCGTCTGTTTTATCTCCATTTACAATGTAGTCGATAGCAAGATTAAGAGTCGATTTTATTGGGTGTATTTTTGTAATAGCCATTATTATTCACCTTCCGTTTCAGATGTTCTTTTCAGAAGTAGTGAATGAATTTGCCACAGCTCTTTTGAGAAATGTTCAATCTCTTTTTTTATATCACTGACGTCCTCTTTGTAGATTACACCTGTCGAATTTACTCGCTTTGCAATCTGATTGATGTTGTTTGTTGCATTAGAAAGTAAGCCTTGTAAATCTCTGAAAGGCTCTAAATCCACTTGATAAATTTCCTTTTCCAAAACGCATTTGCGGATGAAATGGCTCATGTTTCTACACTTCGCAAGTCTTTTTTTCTCTTCAAAAAGAGCCTTTTCTTCTTCAGTTAGTTTAATTTCAAGTCTTTCGTTTCTTGTTCTATTTGCCATAGTTAGTTCCTCCTTTGAATGTATTTCGGGGTCTTAGGGTTCTCCCTAACAAGCTAAAAATTGATAAAAAAAGAAGCAGATCCCCAAGGGCTGCTTCGTCAATTTTCCGTAAGTGTCCGTACACTTACTGTGCTTGCTACAAAAGAATGATTAGGGTAGCAAGCGTTAAGCTTTTATTAAGTATTACATTTGTATTATACCATAAATCAATTCCTTTAGCTGTATTTATATCATAGGTTTTGTATTAATTTTAAAATATTTCTCTCCATAGAAGAACGCAGATTTGTTGATTTATATGGTGAATAATTCCAATCGAAGGACTTTTGTAATTCTTTATTATTTTGCAATAGTTTACATTCATAATAAACATTTCTTTGTTTTAAGGCTCAAAAAGTTCTGGATTAAAGATAACATTAGCATTATAAGTTTAATTTGTTCTCGTATGATTTAATTTTTAGAGTAAATTTCAAACAGGAAATTGAAAAAATGTGAATATTATTATGAATGTAAAAAAACTATTGACAACAATATACCAATGGTATATACTGGTGGTATATACTGATGGTATATTGTTGATGGAGGTGTTTAAATGACTATTTCTGAGACTCAAAAGAAAATATTGGCAGTCGGCAAGAAAGAATTTTTAAAAAAAGGATTTAAGGATGCTTCACTTAGAATAATTGTCGAGGAAGCAGGATTTACGAAAGGTGCTTTTTATGGTTACTATCCTAATAAAGCGGCCTTATTTGAAGCTATTGTTTCTGATGTAGCTGATGGGTTAATAGAACAGTTCAAAGCTGCACAAGATGCACATTTTGATTTAATTCCAGAAAATAAAACTTTAGAAAGCAGAGAGCTGTCTACAAAATATCTTTTGCATTTTGTGAATTATATTTATGATTATTTTGAAGAATTCAAGCTTGTAATTTGCTGTTCTGAAGGCACAAAATACGAAGATTATATTCATGAACTTGTAGAATTGGAAGTATCCCGTACGGAAAAATATTACGCTATTCTTAAAGAAAAAGGCAAAATGGCAGGAAACGTCAGTCATGATTTACATCACATGATTACCAGTGCATATTTTACAGCTGTTTTTGAAACGATTGTGCATGATATGACAAGAGAACAAGCCATTAAATATGTTAAAGAGCTTGCAGTTTTTTTTAATTCGGGATGGGATGGACTTTTAAGGTTTAAATAAAGCGTAAAATTTTCACGCAAGGTTAGCAAAGGCTAACAACTATATTTAGAAAGGATATGATTATTATGAAAAATAGAGAAAATATATTACTAACAAGAGATTATATTTCCATAGGCATTTTTTCACTTATTTATTTTGTTATTGCATTTGTTATAGGCGGTATCGCACAGATGACACCTGTCACTTTTCCGTTTATGCCGATGATAGTAGCTTTATTTGCGGGCAGTGTTTTTATGTTATACACCGCTAAAATACCGAAGCGCGGATCACTTTCCATACTTGGTATACTTGCCGGAATCTTGTTATTTGTTACCGGTATGTTTTGGATGATGTCGGTATTTTTCATCGTATTTGGATTTATTGCGGACTTTATTTGCCAATCAGGAAATTTCAAATCATTCAGAAGAAATTTACTTGCCTATTGCGTGTTTGCGCTGTCTCCAATGGGAGCCTATATTCCCATGGCTATCATGCCTGCACAGTTTGATGAATTCATGCGTAGAAAAGGAGATGTTTCTTCTTTTGAAGGAATCATCAATGCTATTAGAATAAATTGGTGGGTTATCCCCTTAATGATTTTGGGGACAATTATTTGTGCCATAATCGGAGGCCTTATAGGTAAAAAATTATTGAAAAAACATTTTGAAAAAGTGGGGATTATATAAATGGCTTTAGATCCCAGAACAAAGCTGCTGATTTTATCAATAACAAGTATTTCCGTGTTTCTGAATGAAAGTATCGTTATAGAATGCCTTTTTACAGCAATCCCTATATTATTGCTCTTACAGGCGAAAGAGTTCCGTACTGCTTCAAAATACGGAATTCTCTTTATTGTGTTATTGATGGTACAGCTTTTTGTTATATCAAAATTACCTGTTACGATCGGAGGCATCATATATATGTTTGATGTCTATATAAGAAAACTTATTCCTTGTTTTATGCTCGGCACATTTTTAATACAAACTACAAAGGTCAGTGCTTTTTTAGCTGCATTCAGTCGATTGCATTTGCCTAAAGGTTTCACTATTGCACTTTCTGTTACATTGCGATACTTTCCGACAATGGCTGAGGAATGGAACTATATTAAGGACGCCATGGCTCTTCGAGGGATAACCGCTTCTTTTACAGGATTTTTACGCCATCCGGTCAAAATAATGGAGTATGTATATGTACCGATGCTGGTATCTGCTTCTAAAATCTCTGATGAAATCACACAAGCCGCAATTACAAGAGGAATAGATCATGTCGGAAGGCGCAGCTGTATGGAAAAAGTTTGTTTTTCAATCCATGATGCTCTGATTGTAACAATCTATATAGGGATTATTTGCATGATATTTTTTGATTTTTTACGAGGAGGTGTATTCCCTTGATTGAATTTATAAAACTTTCTTTTTCCTACAAGGATATGGAAAAAGCTTCTTTACGGGAATTACACTTAAATATTCCAAAAGGACAATGTGTTCTCTTGTGCGGTACATCAGGATGCGGAAAAACGACTCTTACCAGATTGGTAAACGGGCTGATTCCTCATTTTTTTGAAGGAAAACTTTCAGGCAAAGTAACTGTAAAAGGAATGAATGTTGCCGAGACCGAAATTTCAACTCTTTCCGATAGTGTCGGCACGGTTTTTCAAAATCCGAGAACACAATTTTTCAACACAGATACAGATAGTGAAATTGTTTTCGGACTGGAAAACAGAATGCTTGAGACGAAAGAATTAAAACAGCAGCTTGAAAGGATTACTAAAGATTTGCATATAGAAAAATTAAAAGGATGCAGCATTTTTGAACTTTCCGGAGGGGAAAAACAAAAAATTGCATTTGCGTCTGTGTATGCCACGAATCCGGATATTTTTGTATTGGATGAACCGTCCTCAAATCTGGATTTTCATTCCGTGCTTGAACTGAAAAAACTGATAGAAAAAATAAAACAACAAGGGAAAACGATTATCATTGCAGAACATCGCTTGTGGTATTTAACAGATGTTGCAGACAGGGTCATCTTAATGCAGGAGGGTCAGATTTTTAAGGATATGAGTATACAGGATTTTTGCGAGCTCCCGCTTGAACAAATACAAAATATGGGGCTCAGGTGTCGAAATCTTTCTGAAATCAAAACAAATACCAATGATAAAAAATTTTCCCAACACACCTTAGAGCTGAAAGATATTCATGTCAAATATGGTGAAAAGATTATCTTGCAAAACATCTCTTTTACCGCAAATGGTGGAGAGATCGTCGCAATTACCGGCGCAAACGGAACAGGAAAAACGACACTGGCACGCACGATATGCGGACTGATAAAACAAAAATCGGGAAATATTTTTGTAGACGGCAGGAGTTTGTCTGCAAAAGCGCGTATTAAAAAATCTTACATGGTGATGCAGGATGTCGGACATCAACTTTTTACGGATTGTGTGGAAACAGAATGCACACTCGGAACAAAAACAACAGATGAGTCTGTTATTGACGAAACTTTATCGGCCTTATCTCTTTCCGAATTAAAAAACAGACATCCCCTTTCACTTTCAGGAGGACAAAAACAGAGGTTGGCAGTGGCAATCAGCTTGCTTTGTGATAAAGAAATTCTTATTTTCGATGAACCGACCAGTGGGCTTGACTTAAAAAGCATGCGGGAAGTAGGAACGATGGTAGAGAGACTTTCTGAACAGGAAAAAATCCTGCTCATTATTACACACGACATTGAATTTATAAAAACAATATGTTCCAGAGTTTTGCTTTTGTCAGGCGGTAAAATAATTGCCGATTTGAGAGGTGAAGAAAAGAAAAATATCGAAAAATATATTTTAGCAGAAGGAGATCGAAATGAAGAATAAGAAGAACAAAAACACATTGCATCGCTTATTTGAGTTTGCCGGATCATGTAAAGGCTTGCTTTTAAGTTCGGTTGTTTTTGCCGTTCTTGGTGCAGGGTTTGGAATCGTCCCGTATATTGCAGTTTCACGCATTATTATTCAAATATGCGCCGGCGATTACAGCTTGAAATCAATCATGCCGATGGCAGTAATTGCTCTTTTGGGGTACCTTTTGCAGCTTGGTCTATCAACTGTATCTACGGTGCGGTCTCACAAAGCCGCATTTACTATACTAAAAAATATTCGTACTGCACTTACGAAAAAGTTGTCACGAGTGCCCATGGGATTTGTCTTGGATACCCCGTCAGGAAAATTCAAAACGATGCTTGTAGATACGGTTGAAAAACTGGAGTTACCCCTTGCTCACATGATACCGGAATTAACAGCAAATATTATGATTCCTGTCTTAATGTTGATTTATTTCATGTTCCTTGATTGGAGGCTGGCACTTATTGCTCTTGCAACCTTTCCTGTCGGGATGCTCTGTTATATGGGAATGATGAAAGATTATGAGAAGCGTTATGACAGAGTTATTAAAGCCGCAAAAGCTATGGATGCCGCTACGGTTGAATATATAGGCGGAATCGAAGTGGTTAAGGCTTTTAATCAAAGTAGCGATTCTTATCGCAAATATGCAGAGGCGGTAAAGGAGAATGAAAATTCTAAATCGGAATGGTTCAAAAAGACGAATCCGTACTATGCGGCAGGTATTGCAATAGCACCCTCAAGTCTAATCGGAGTTCTTCCTGTCGGAAGTTTGTTTTATATAGGCGGAAGCATAAGCGCAGGCAGTTTTATATCCTGCATTATTTTATCATTGGGCTTGATTGCTCCGCTTATTCAGGCATTGCGATATACAGACAGCCTTGCTATGGTAGATGCCACCGTAAAAGAAATCGGAAGCCTTTTGGATACGGAAGAAATGGAACGCCCGGAAAAACGAGTACAGCTTAAAGGAGAAAAAATAGAATTTTCCAACGTCTCTTTCTCTTACAAGGATACAGAGGTTTTACACAGCATTTCCTTTGAAGCGAATGAAAATGAAATGACGGCTTTGGTCGGACCGTCGGGATCGGGCAAATCCACTGTCGCCAGACTCATTGCGTCTTTTTGGAATGCGGGAAGCGGAACCGTGAAAATAGGCGGTGTCGATGTGCAGAACATACCGCTTTCGCAGATAATGGAACATATTGCGTATGTTTCACAGGATAATTATTTGTTTCATCTTTCTATACGAGAAAATATACGAATCGGTAAGCCGGATGCTACAAACAGCGAAATCGAAAATGCAGCAAAAAAAGCGGCATGCCATGATTTTATTACATCACTTCCCAATGGCTACGATACCGTTGTCGGAGACAGCGGAAGCAATCTTTCCGGCGGAGAAAAGCAGCGCATTGCCATTGCAAGAGCCATATTAAAAGACAGCCCCGTAGTTATTTTAGATGAAGCTACCGCCTTTACAGACCCTGAAAATGAGTCGATAATTCAGCACTCCATCAGCGAGCTTGTAGCGGGAAAAACGCTGATTGTCATTGCACATCGATTATCTACTATCACATCAGCCGATAAGATTATCGTCATGAATGCAGGAAATATAGAAGCGGAAGGAAAACATGAGGAGCTTACCCAAAATTGTGTTCTTTACAGAGAACTTTGGAATGCACATATCAGCACGCTTGATATGAAGGAGGTATCAGCATGATTCAGATGTTCAGACGACTTTTGGATTTTTCCGGAATGGAAAGAAAAAGATTGATTTTATCGTTTATTTTTCATATGTGCAATTCCGTGTTTGAGATGCTTCCCATTATGGCTGTGCTTGCAGTTTTGAACGGAATACTATTATCACTTTCAAGTGGCTTCATGTCGATTAAAACAATATGGGCAGCCTTGGGGATTATGCTTTTAAGTATTTCAGGACGCATTCTATTTACGAATCTTTCCGCTGTAAAAAGAACCCTTGGAAGCTTTTCCATGTGTTCCAAATGGCGCATGGAGCTTGGCGAAAAATTAAAACGCGTACCTATGGGATATTTTAATGAGCATCGCCTTGGAGATATTACAGCGGCAGTTACTACAACACTTGGAGATCTGGAAACCAATGCAGTTACCGTCATGGAAGCGGTAGCCGGAGGATTTATCCACGCCGCAGTGATAGGGATATGGCTTTTGTTTTATGAATGGAAAATTGGAGTTTTGATGTTCATAGGGCTTTTTCTTTCCCTTTGTGTGTACGCAAAAACACAAAAAGCTGGTATGAAATATTCTCCGCGCAGGCAAGCTGCACAGGCCGGACTTGTTACAGGCATTTTAGAATATATACAGGGGATGTCCGTGATAAAGGCATTCGGACTTGCCGACCGTTCGGACAAATCCGTAGACGCTGCAATCAATGAAAGCGCAGAGGCAAACATCGCTTTAGAAAAAGTTTTCTCCGGCTTAGCTGCCGTCTTTCAAATGATATTCAAATTTGCCAGATTCGCAATCCTTGTTGTTGCACCATACCTGCTTATGAACGGAGAAATAACTCCTGAAAAGTGCCTGCTCCTTATTGTCGCAAGCTTTATGATTTATACGACTGTGGAGCTTGCAGGAAGTACGGCTGCCGTTGCAAGAGTTGTGGATGCTTCTTTAGACAGATTGGAAACAATATCCAATATTCCCCTTCTTGATGAAAAGGGAACAGACCTTATCCCGAAAGCATACGACATAACCGTTTCAAACATTTCCTTTGCATATGAGGAAAAGGAAATTCTGCACGATGTAAGCTTTTCTGTTCCTCAAGGTACGAGCTGTGCCATTGTAGGACCATCAGGCTCAGGAAAGACGACCCTTTGCAGTTTAATTGCACGGTTTTGGGATGTAAAAGACGGAGAAATTCTTTTAGGCGGCGTTAATGTCAAAGACTATACCTGCGACAGCCTTCTTAAAAATTTTTCCATCGTGTTTCAAAGAGTTTACCTTTTTGAAGATACCATTGAAAATAACATTCTTTTTGGAAAACCGCAGGCAACAAAAGAAGAAATGATTACAGCGGCAAAGAAAGCATGCTGCCATGATTTCATATCCGCACTTCCGGATGGATACCAAACAAAGATTGGAGAAGGAGGTGCAACCCTTTCCGGCGGTGAGAAGCAGCGAATCTCTATCGCACGAGCGATTTTGAAAGATGCACCTGTTGTCATTTTAGATGAGGCTACGGCAAGTGTCGATCCTGAAAACGAACGGGAATTGCAGCAGGCTATTTCAGAGCTGACAAAAAATAAAACGCTTCTGATGATTGCTCACAGGTTGAATACAGTTCGAGAAGCAGATCAAATTCTTGTTCTTGAAAATGGACGAATTGTGCAAAGAGGAAAACATCAGGAGCTGATACAGCAGGAAGGACTTTATCGACGATTTGTTGAAATTCGGGGAAATGCAATTGGATGGAAATTAGGAGGTCTGGAATGACATACAAAAAATTTTACTTCGGAAAGTTAAATGCACAGATATTAAAAAAAATAGATGCGGAACATAAAACAAAAATGAAGCAGCTCATCAAAGAAATCAATCAAGGATCATGGACGGAAAAACAGAAAAAAAGGCAAAAAAGAAGCATTATTTCAAATATAGCCCTATACCGATGTTTCATAGATAAAGGGCTTTCAAAAAATGAGGCAAAAGAATTGGTAAAGGAGTATTCATTTTATGTTGCCCAAAAGGCACATAAGCTTTTGAAAACATTTTTCCATATCCCCGGGTTTTTCAGGATATTTCGTTTGTTTATGAAAAAAGGGATGTCGGGCGATGAAATATGGAAAAGCAGAATCCTGTCGGATGACGGGGAATACTACCGTGTCGATGTGCTCAAGTGCCTTTGGGCGGATACCTGCAATTTTTTTGAATGCCCAGAGCTTTGTGAGATATTCTGTCTGTGTGATCATATCGTATTCGGAAATATAAAGGGATTTGTATTTGAAAGAAGTCAGACACTGGGAATGAACGGTGAAAAATGCGACTTTTGCTTCATAAATAGGAAAGGGGAAAGTTAAATGAATAGGGCTGAGGAAAAATGGTCCGGGGATGCCGGAAAAATGAAAATGTTTCTTCTTCAAGAAATAGAAGAAAGAGGTCTGGAATGGAGAGGTTTGTTAGAACGGTGTCTTGGAGATTGTCAAAAAAACAAAATTTTAGATGTCGGATGTGGAACCGGGTTTATTTCACTGCTTCTTGCACAAATTGGGTGTGATGTCATTGCAATAGACAATAATGTCGCAATGCTCAAGGAAGCTGAAAAAATATCTGAGGAGTTAGGATTTTCAAATAAAATCACTTTTATGCTTAAAGACACAGAGTTAGTGGATTTTCCCGATAATACCTTTAATGCAGTGGTCTCAAGACATGCCTTTTGGCTATTTAATAATCCGAAAAAAGTTTATGCGCAGTGGTACAGAATTTTGAAATCCGGCGGTTGTATGCTGAATTTAGATGCAAATTGGCTTTTCCCTTTTTGGGGAGAGGAACAGGCAAAGCTCTTTCAGTCAGATGAAAACATTTTAACAAAACGCTACGGCAAATTTCAGGATTATTATCATGATACAGATATGATGGACGAATTGAAAAAACTCCCTTTAAGTTATATAAAACGCCCGGAATGGGATTTGGAAACATGCAGAGAAACAGGTTTTAAGAACATTGAAACAGAGACACTGTTACAGGAAAAGTATTGGAATCCTTTTATGGCACGCAGGTATCGCACGATGCCGACCTTTATCATCAAAGCTCAAAAGTAATATTTACGGAGGAAAATAAATGAAAAAAAATAAAGCATTAAAATGGGAAATTAAAGATGTCATTGCGGCTGCTCTGTTGAGTCTCTTTCTTATTCTCATCCAGTTTATTGTAAATATGGTATGCATGGCCAATCATTTTGTCAGCATGGTTTTATCAATCGGTTTTACCATGTTCTTATGTGCACCTGTCTATTATCTGCTTTTGTGTCGGGTAAGGAAGCACTTTGTCAGCCTTGTTTATATGAGTATCGTCGGTATGATTTATCTGTTGATGGGGAACTGGTATCTTTTACCGTACTTTGTTGCGGTTGGTATGATATGCGAAGTAATCTTGTGGAAAAATTGCTCTGAAAGAAATCCAAAACAAATTATAGCGGCGTGGACTGTTGCCAGTCTTTTATATAACGGTGTCAATTTACTGCCGATTTGGTTCTTTTGGGAAACCTATTACAGCTTTGCAAAAAGCAGTGGCATGGATCAAAATTATATAGATTCATATATCAGCTACTATAAGACTCCCGGATGGATTGTATTCATTGTGATTTTTACCACGATATGTGGGTTTGCGGGTGGTCTGGCCGGGAAAAAAATTATGGGAAAGCATTTCAAAAAAACGGGACTTCTATAATGAGGAAAATTTCTTTTGCTGTCATAACTAAAATATGGGGATTCATTTGTGTGCTGATAGCCATTTATATGGGAAAAGATGTCATTTTCAGCTGTATCCTTACAATTGTCGCTTTTTTGCATCTTATTATACAGGGAAAATGGAAAATCGTATTTAATTATGGCATATTCTACATCTTATTGGGAATTTTGCTCTGCGCCATACAACGCTGCGGACTTCATATGTTGATTTTTTCAGAATTTTATGTGCTGATGTTTTGGAATCTTTCTCCTGCTTTCTTGATGTCATGGGATTTGGTTACAACACCACCCGGAAAGATTTCAGCGTTCCTAAGCAGTATTCACCTTCCCACATCCATTATTTTGGGAGTTCTTGTAGTATTCAGATTCTTTCCTACCATGAAATCGGAGTTAAGGAGTGTGTATCTATCTATGAAAAACAGAAACCTGACAGGTATTAAACAGATATTGCAAGCACCCGCAAGGACATGCGAATATGTGCTGATTCCCCTGCTCGTCAGAATTTTGATGACAGCAGATCAGCTTTCCGTTTCAGCTATTGCAAGAGGTGGAGAATCACCGGGAAAAAGAAGCAGCTACTATGAGAGCAAGATTGAAATAACGGATATATTTGCCATGATTTTATGGTTCGCTTTGGTATCGGGCTATTTATGGATAGGAGGCATCAAAATATGATTGAATTAAGGAATGTTTCCTTTCAGTATGCTGATAGCAACCATGGTGTGACGAATATAAATTTAGCGATAAAAGCCGGTGAATGCGTGGTTTTGACAGGAAAATCAGGATGTGGGAAAACGACCATTACCAGACTTATCAACGGTCTTGCTCCAAAATATTACAAAGGAACTAAAAAAGGCAGTATACGAATTGCAGGAAAAGATATTGAAATGATGCCGTCCTATGATATCGGTAAAATTGTCGGCAGCATATTTCAAGATCCTCAAAGACAATTTTTTTCGTCAGAGCTTGAGGGTGAAATAGCATTTGGATGTGAAAATTACGGTTTCTCAAAATTTGAAATTCAAAAAAGAACAAAGGATGCTATTCATAAGATGAAATTGGAAAACATAGGAAAGATTTCCTTAGATTTGCTTTCAAGTGGTGAAAAACAACGAGCAGCAGTAGCTTCTGTATATGCAATGCATCCGGAGGTTTTTGTGTTTGATGAGCCGACTGCAAATCTGGACAAAGACGGCATCACTCAAATGAAAAACATCCTTATGCAGTTAAAGAAAGCAGGATACACATTGCTGATTGCCGAACATCGTCTCAGTTGGACAGAAGAGCTTGCCGACAGGTATTTATATATGAAAGACGGACAGATACAGCATGAATATTCTTCTTTAGAATTTAGTACAATGAATGACTTGGAACGCATTTCAAAGGGACTTCGCCGTATTATAAATAAACCTTTTACAAACCAAATTCCCCCACCCCGAACGGACAATATTGCAATACAGGGAGAAAGGATAGCTCTCAAGAAAAATAAAAAACAAATATTAAAAAATGTGGATATTTTTGCTAATGAAAAAAGTGTTACTGCCATCACAGGCAACAATGGTGCGGGAAAAACCAGTTTAGCTTTAATTTTGAGCGGACTTGAAAAATCAACAGAAGGTAATGTTTATATTCATGGTGAAAAGGTAAGATACAGAAATCTTCGCAGACATACCTATTACTGTTCAAATGACACAGGTACACAATTTTTTACAGAAAGCGTTTCAAAAGAACTTTTGCTCGGAACAAAATATGATGCAGAGAATTTAGAAGATGCAAAAAAATTGCTTAAGGATATGCATCTGTACGAATATAAAGATTCTCATCCTGCTTCCTTGTCAGGGGGACAAAAACAAAGACTTGCGGTATGCTGTGCGCTGTTATCAGGTAAAAATATTTTGATACTTGACGAACCGACCAGTGGATTGGATGCCGAAAATATGTTTTTGGTTGCAAGGGAACTAAAAAAGGCTACGGAAAAAGAAAAAACCATTTTTGTAATCACTCATGATGAGGAATTTATGGATGCTTGCTGTGAATACAGAATAAATATAGATAAAACATAAAAATAAAAGACAAGGAGGGTCTTATAATGGATGTTCGTGATAAATTGCTTACGGAAAATCCTTGGAAATTGATGATTAGCCTTAGTTTGCCGGCGATTTTGGGTCAACTGATAGTAGGATTATATGCCTTTGTCGATTCAATTTATGTCGGGCAAATGGTAGGAACCGATGCCATGAGTGCAGTTTCGGCGGCATCTCCGTTTGTATTGATCAATAATGCGATTGCAGTTCTTCTCGGAATAGGTTCGGGCTCTGTACTTTCTCGGGCAATCGGGAAAAAAGATAAAGAAACCGTGGATAAGATTATAGGAAATTTGACTTTCTTGGTAATCATTCTATCATCAGTAGTTATGATTATCGGTATCATATTTGCTCCTGAATTTTTACGCTTATCTGGTGCCGACGGTGAAGTGCTGGAGATGGGTGTTTCTTATTTAAGAACAGTATATCTCGGCTCCATATTCGTAAATTTTATGCAAGGTGCAAATATGGTAATAAGGGCAGAGGGCCGCATGGGAGTTGCAATGGGAATCATGGCGGCCGGTGCTATTTTGAATATTATATTAGATCCTATATTCATTCTGCTTATGCCATCTCGGGGACCGCAAGCCGTTGCGATTGCAACTGTAATTTCTCAAATCAGTCAAGCTCTGGTCACCTTAATATACTTCTTGAAAAAAAGTCCGGTGGTTCGTTTTCATGGGATAAAACCTGCAAAAGATTTATTACCTGAAATTTTTTCCGTGGGAATGAGCGCTATGCTCATGCAAATTATGATGTTGGTTCAAATGACAGTTGTATATAATACGGCAGTGCATTTTGGCGGAGAAAAGCAAATAGCTCTTATGGGAGCCGCTCAAAGAGTTATGCAGCTTGCATTTGTTCCGATATGGGGAATGAGTCAAGGGATGCAGCCCGCTGTCGGAACAAATTTCGGAGCAAAAGAATATATAAGGGTTAAAAAACTTACGAATGTATTTATTATAGGTTCGACTTGTCTTGCCGGATTTTTCTTTGCCATAATCGAAATTTTTTCAGTGCAGATATTATCTGCATTTATTACCGATTCAGCTATCGTAAGTTCAGGATTATCTAATTTTAGACTTATGTACTGCATATTTCCTACCTATGGCATGCTCATAATGACAGTCACTTATTTTCAGGCTATCGGGAAAGCAAAACAGGCAGGAGTATTGGTTATACTAAGGCAACTTGTACTTGTAGTCCCTTTAGTATTGATATTGCCTCGTTTTCTGAACGGAAATGTTCTCGGAGTATGGTTGGCGTTGCCTTTGAATGATGTCGTTATAATTTTGATTGCAATTATATTGCTAATTAGTGAATACAAGCATCTCATTAAGCTTGCACAGGAAATAAGCAAGGTGAAAGTTGGCGAAATATCATGAAAAAAATCTTCATTTTGAGTTATTTCATTGCTTTTGCCTTTGTCGTTTTATTTCCGCGTTCCTTTATTTTTGCTGCGGAAGAAACTGAACATTACGAAACTGTTATTGATAAAGTTGCGGATGCGTATATAGGTAAAAGTGTTCCGGGTGCATGTGTTATTGTATCTGAACACGGAGAAATTGTGTTTTCAAAAACCTACGGATATGCTGATTTAGAAAAAAATATACCTATGAATCCTGAGAACACAGTTTTTGAATGGGGCTCAATATCAAAAACCTTTATATGGGTGAGTGTAATGCAATTAAGTGAAGAAGGAAAAATTGATTTGAATGCGGATATCCGCAATTATTTACCAAAAGGTTTTTTGAAAAATTTGCATTATGATACACCTATTACAATGCTCCATCTCATGAATCATACGGCGGGTTTCGAGGATCAGCTTATTAACCTGCGCTATTTTGAAAGTGATAAGGAATTTGCATTAGCCGAAGTCTTGTCCTCATATCAACCCGAACAGGTATTTTCACCGGGCAAGGTAAGCGCATATTCTAATTGGGGTGCTGCATTAGCTGCATTTATTGTAGAGAGAGCGAGCGGTCAAAATTACAAAGAATATGTAAATGAACATATTTTGAAACCTTTAGATATGAACAATACATCGATAGGTCCATTTCAGAATGACAATCCTACGATTTTGGCAAGAAAGGCAGTCGGTTATTCTTTTTCTGAAAAGGGATTCCGAAAAGAACCGAATATGTATTTAAGAATGTACCCTGCTGGTGGAATGAATGGCTCAGCCGGAGATTTATTGAATTATGCACAAGAGCTGGCTAAAAATCATGACAAAGATAATCTGTTGTTTAATAATCCTCATACTAAAAAAGATATGTTTACAGAAACCTATCGCTCCTATGGTGCAAATTCCGGTTTGTCTCATGGCTTCTGGCAATATGTGAATAATCCGGAAATACTTGGACATGAAGGGGGAACATACGGGTTCAAAACACAAATATGGGTAGAGCCAAAAAATGAGAGAGCAATTTTAATATTGACAAATGTAATGGAGACGGAGTTTTGCTCGGAGATTATGGAAAAAATTGCATATACAGAAGCTGATGAAAAAAAGATAAAAGAAAATTTAGATCTTAAGATGTTAAGCGGAGATTATCTTCCTGCCCGCTCTGCATTGAAAAATGTTGGAAAAATACAAGGGAAAATGCAAATGATTTCCATTAGGGTGACAGATGGAAATCGTCTTTGTCTTACTATGCCATTTGAAGATAAAAAGCAATATTACGAACAAATAGATTCTAACATTTTCTTTTGCAAGGATGCGAGTCCTGAAGAAAAAACACTTGCTTTTAATATAGCTGACGGCAAAGTACATTCTATGAGCTTTAGATTAGCTCATGATTATATCCCTGCCACTAACACACAAGGAAAAATAGCATTTTTGTTCAGCTTGGGAACTTATATATCAACCACATTATTATTTTTAACATTACTGATTATATGCATCATTTCAACTCTACAAAGGCGGAAGAAATGTACGCGGCATCATATGTATCTATATATTTGTGGAGCTATGCTTGGGGTTTCTGGAATTACCGGAATAGTTCATTGGTTTTCAATATATGAAATTCTTGCTCATGAACTTATGATTATTGTTATTGCCGGATGGTTTTTTAGTATTATAGGGATTTTATGTGGAGGATATGCAATTTTCAAAGAAAGAAGTATCAAAAACAGTGGATTACTACTAATATTTATAGCTCAGATTTTTTCGGCATATTATCTTGGGTTTTTAACTGTTGTATAGAGGATCTTTTAAAAGAATGCTCTAATATATATTTTTCGAGTAAGGAAAATTTGATTAAATAGTGGAGGTAATTGCTATGTGTTATGTAGGGTCTGTTATTTATATAGAAAATAATAATAGACCTTTTTGATGTCGGTAATTATTATAAACAATTAAATTTAAAACATTTTGGAAGAACAGGTTTCTTCCGTTTTCGAGGACTTTTTATGCTTATGTGCAGGAGTCCTCCTTTTTTGTCTGAAAAACAAATAGACAAAAAAGAAATGGAGGAAACTTTATGGCAAAAGAGTATTACCTTTATGTCAGAGGGCAAAAGGTAAAAGTCAGTGAAGATATTTATAAAGTCTACTGGCGAGAAAAAGAACACGAGAAGTATTTAGAGCAGGTGGACAGAAAAAACCACCTGCTTTTCTTTTCCTCTTTGGATCATGATGGGAATTTTGTAGATAACATCGCTGATGAAAGCGTTGATGTAGCAAAGATTGTTGAAACACAGATGATGATTGAGGCAGTCAGAAATGCTATATCAAAACTAAACGATGAGGAAAGGGACATCATAGAGCGTTTGTATTTCAATGATGAAACGCTATCAAGCATAGCGAGAGGTAAGAAAGTGAGCTATCAAGCTATACAATGGCGAAAAAATAGCATTCTTAAAAAACTAAGTGTGCTATTGGAAGAATTTATGAAGTAATCGCCTTGTGCATGAGGGCAGATTTTCCTTTATAAAGTGAAGGGAGAACTGTCCTCATTTCTTATTTAAGAAGTGTTTTGAGAAAAGTCAAAGTTAAAAATCTCTCTTAATGCCATTAGGCACTTGTTCCTTGACAACTGAATAGACCAAAGGTAGGACTTTAGCTACTTGTGGAGGATTATGACTTACGCCATGACCTTTCTGCTTAAAGGGATTTTAGTTTTATGAGTACTGAGAAATTAAGGAAACAAGAAAGCGAGCGACAAATAAGAATACATAAAAACAGATGTGGCAACCTGTTCGATGAAGCAAGTGGTGATAATGATACTTCAATAGTTTAAGCCGGCTCGTCTGGAATAAGGGGCGGAGGTGAGATTCCTATGTTGCTGCCAAGCACCTACCAATGTCATTAAACTTAAAAATAAATTTGAATGAGGAGGAGTTGAAATGAATAATGAATTATTAAAATATAGCCTCCAATTATCTATGCTGTCTATGTTACTTTCTAAGCACTTACTCAGCGATATTGAATATAAAAAGATAAAACTAAAGCTGATGAAAAAGTATAACATTCCCACAGAATTATATTTATAATGTCTTGGAAGTGTGGTATAATAAAACTGCATAGAAAGATACAAAAAAAGGAGGCAGGTGCAGTGAAAAGAGATGTAAAAGTTATTAAAGGTGATACCACACTGAAAAGAACTGCATCAGGCTGTGTAGAGCGCTCAATAAAGAGGGTAGCAGCTTATTGCAGAGTCAGCACGGATACCGAAGATCAAATTAACAGCTATAATTCTCAAGTAGAACACTACACAGATTTTATAAAGCAAAATAATGAGTGGACACTTGCGGGGATATATGCTGATGAAGCGATAACCGGCACACAGGTTGACAGAAGAATTGATTTTCAAAGATTAATCAATGATTGTATGAACGGAGATATAGATATGGTAATTACAAAATCTATATCAAGATTTGCAAGAAATACTTTAGACACCTTGAAATATGTTAGAAAGCTGAAGGAATACAATGTTGCAGTATTTTTTGAAGAAGAAAATATCAATACATTAACGATGGATGGCGAATTGCTTTTGACTATTTTAAGTTCAGTCGCTCAACAGGAAGTGGAAAATATTTCAGCCAATGTTAAAAAAGGCTTGAGAATGAAGATGGAAAGAGGAGAAATGGTCGGGTTTCAAGGCTGCTTAGGTTATGACTATGATCCGGAGACCAAGAGTATTTCCGTCAATGAAAAAGAAGCTGAGATTGTACGATATATTTTCAGGAGATACCTTGAAGGTGTTGGTGGGATGGTTATTTCCAGAGAGCTTGAAGAACAAGGTTATTTATCACCAAGAGGGCATAAGAGGTGGACTGAAACCACTGTTTTAGGAATCATTAAGAATGAAAAATACAAGGGCGATCTTCTTATGGGCAAAACATTTACTGTTGATCCTATTTCAAAAAGAAGATTGGATAACTTCGGAGAACAAGATAAATTCTATATTGAGAATCATCACGAACCTATTATTTCTGAAGAAGATTTTGAAAAGGCGCAGGGGATTAGATTAAGAAGAGCAAAAAATAGAAATACTGTTGCTAACAATGGTGGCAAAAGAGAAAAGTATTCAAGAAAATACGCCTTTAGCAGTATGCTTGAATGTGGTTTTTGTGGACACATGCTTTCAAGAAGAAATTGGCATTCAAGCTCTGAATATACAAAGGTAATTTGGCAATGTGTTAATGCAACAAAAAACGGAAAGAAATATTGTCCACATAGCAAAGGCATTGAGGAAGAAGCTATAGAAAAAGCATTTATGGAAAGCTATCGTCAGGTATGCCACAATAATGTAGAAATTACAAATGAGTTCTTGAAAACTGTGGAAGAAGAGCTAAAAGATAATAGCTTAGCAAAGGACTTGAAGAAAATAAGCAATCAACTTGATAAAATACTGAAGAAAGAAAAAGACCTTGTAGAATTAAGACTTAATGAAGCAATCAGTATGGAGATATATCAGGATAAGTATAATGAAATAGCTATTAGTAAAGAGAAATTACTTGCAGAAAAAAGGACTTTAGAAGTAACACTCACTGATGAAAAAGCGTTGAAGAAAAGGCTCGAGGGGTTTAAAAAATTACTTGAGTCCAATAAATATCTTGAGGAATTTGATAGGGCAGTATTTGAAAGTATAGTAGATAAAATCATCATTGGGGGAACTAACGATGAAGGTGAAATTGATCCTGCAATGATTACTATCATATATAAGACTGGAAAAAAAGATTCTCAGGACGGAAGATTATTCAAGAGCAGAAGAAAAAATGCCAAGGAAGTTAATGAGGAAACTGACAACAAATTGTATCCTCATTCAAGCGACGAGGTTAATAATTTGTATTCCTATCCTATTGACAACACATATTGGTATGATGGCTACAGAGGGTCTTTCATATTTGATAGGCAAAAAAGAGGTCCTAGAGTCTATAGAACCCTTGGTTTATGGTGGCACAGGTAGCCAGTCCAATTTAGAGACGATGCCTGAAACCCTACCTGATAAGTTTGAAGTAGGCAGTATAAACACAACAGCCATTTTCTCAGCGATAAGATCTATATCATATATAAGGTCTAGGGGTGTTGCTAGTATTATAGAAAAGAAACACAGGCTTGCAGAACATCTTAGACAAGGCATAAAAAATATAGATGGTGTAAGGGTTATAGGGGATGGATCTTTCTGCCTAGTACTTGCAGATAATGACTCTAATATAGATATGTCAGTATTGATGTTTATGTTAGATTACCAGTACAATATAAAGGCTAGGGTAGGTGTTCAATGTTCAAAGATGGCCAATGACCATTATGAATCATACCCTGGAGGTATAAGGTTTAGCATGGGATATTTCAATACGGATAGACAAGTTGACTACCTAATAGAGTCTATCAAAAGCGCTATTAAAAGCTGTTAGAACCGAAAACATATAGTCCATATATTATAGTATGTGTATATAGTCTATATATTATAGTATGTGTATATAGAATATTTAATATAGATAAAATATATAATTGAGATTTCAGATATTATATATTTCTATATATTATCATTTGGATTTTCATTTGCAAATATATATGATAGTATGTAGATAGGATTATATTGTCTAGTATTATAGATACTAGATTATTACAAAAATTACAAATCCTAATATTATGTTAACGGGGGGAAATTAAAATGGCTGATTACAGAGAAATGTGGAAAGACCTAGGTATGGATTTAGAGACTCACGACCTCTTATGTGAGGTATTGCCTGTAGCTTTTACAGATGTTTACCTATCTCAAAAGAATAGACCAGAGGGTATGGGATATTATGATTTTGTTGTTTCTGAAATACACGGAGTAAGACCAGCAGAATTAATTGAGGCACAGAAAAATGGTAAGAAGGTTTTCGGTAGCTTCTGTATATTTGTACCAGATGAAGTTATATTTGCAGCAGATGCGATTGCAACAGGTCTATGTGGAGGATCTCAGTTCTGGGTTCCAGGTGGAGAAAAGGTTTTACCAACTAATACATGTCCACTAATCAAGGCTTCAGTAGGTGCTAGACTAGATAGAACATGTCCATTCTTTAGAATTGCCGATATGTATATTGGTGAAACTACTTGTGATGGTAAGAAAAAAGCTTGGGAAATCTTAAAAGAGGACGTTCCTATGTATGTAATGGACCTACCTCAGATGAAGAGAAGAAAAGACTATAAGGCATGGGCTGAAGAGATAACAGCTCTAAAGGATAAGGTTGAAGAATTCACAGGTAATAAGGTGGATGCTGAAAAACTTGCAGCTTCAATCAAGCTTATAAATGATAAGAGAAGAGCACTTCAAAGGCTAAGTAACTTTAGAAAGAACAAGAATATACCTATTTCTGGTAAGGATGTACTTTTAATATCTCAGATAGCTTTCTATGATGATCCTACAAGATTTACACAGATGACAAATACCCTATGTGACGAACTAGACAAGAGAGTTGAAGAGGGTATAAGTGTATTCCCTAAGGGAACAAAGAGAATATTACTTGCAGGTACTCCACTTGCAATACCAAACTGGAAGCTTCATAACATAGTAGAGACAACTGGTGGAGCGGTAGTCTGTGAAGAAATGTGTACAGGTACTAGGTATTTTGAAAACCTAGTTGAAGAAGGTAGAGATACATTTGAAGGACAGGTAGAGGCACTTGCAGAGAGATATATGAATATCAACTGTGCATGCTTTACGCCAAACGAAGCTAGAATAGATGATATAAAGAGACTTGTAAAAGAATATGATATAGATGGTGTTATAGACGTTAACTTAAAGTTCTGTAACCTATACGACACAGAAGGTTTCCTAGTAGAAAGAGCCCTAAAAGAAGCAGGTATACCAGTAATTGGAATAGAAACTGATTATACAGATGCAGATGCACAGCAGCTAAGAACTAGAATAGGTGCCTTCATAGAAATGTTAGGCTAGGAATTAGTAAATACCTAACACCTAGTCAGCCCAAGTAGATTATTGCAATAGCAGTAGTTGGGCAAGGTGAAAAATATAAAAAGGATTGATGATTATGGAAAAAGTATACTATGTATTGTTTAACAACCATACCAATGGTCTAAAACTACATAAGGTTCTAAGGAGTAAGGGTTTAACAGCAACAATCTCTCCAACTCCTAGGTCCCTATCTAAGTGTTGTGGAGTCTCACTTATAGTGGATGAGGCTGAGCTTGAAGAAGTTAGGGAAGCTATTAGAGAAAATGATATTGAAATCCTTGATATTGAGTATATCAAAAAGGATGTAAATAACAATAGGGATGTTTACTGTTAAGGGGTGATCAAGTGATATTTGTTGGTATAGATATAGGATCTACTGCATCAAAGGTTGCAGTTAGAGGTGATAAATCAGGTGAGTTTGTAATGCCTACTGGATGGTCTAGCAAGGAAACTGCCAGGATAATAAGAGATAGGTTGTTGGACAAGGGTATAGATGTTGATTCAGACAGTGTAATAGTTGGGGCTACAGGCTACGGAAGGGTAGCTGTAGACTTTTCAGACTATGTTGTAACTGAGATTACCTGCCATGGTAAGGGTGGTTATGAGCTGGCTGGAAGAGATTGTACTATTATAGACATCGGTGGTCAGGATACCAAGGTCATTAAAATTGAAAATGGTATGGTGAGTGATTTCTTGATGAATGACAAGTGTTCAGCAGGAACAGGCAAGTTCCTAGAAATAATGGCAAACAGGCTAGGTGTAGACATCAATGAGCTATTTGAGATGGCTAAGTTGGGTCAGCCTCTTGCTATTTCATCACTATGTACTGTATTTGCAGAATCTGAAATAATCAATTTTATAGGTGAAGGAAAGCCTAGAGAAGACATAGCCTGTGGGGTTGTAGACTCAGTAGCAGGCAAGGTCGGTCAGTTGTTTTCAAAATTTGCCAATACGGACTATGTAATACTAACAGGTGGAATAAGTCACAACCAGTACTTTGCAGATTTATTATCTAAGAAGTTGAGACTGCCTGTTGGGACTTGCGAATATGGTAGGTTTGCAGGAGCTCTCGGTGCTCTTAGGATAGCAGAGCAAAAATATGCAAAAGAACATGAATAATCATTAAGAACATATATGAAAAAGACAGGACCCTTCATGGGTTCCTGTCCTTTTTTTATAGGTCGCCTATAATTTTTCTGACTATATAAGATGATATAATAAGACCTGCACATGATGGTACAAAGGACATTGAGCCGTTGACTCTTTTGGTCCTACCATCTTCTTGTGTTATACCAGTATCTCTTGGTTTTTCCCTAGAGTATACAACAGGGAGTTTCTTGATGCCCCTCTTTTTAGCTTCACGTCTTATAATCTTTGCAAGTGGGCACATTTCAGTCTTATGGATGTCGGCTATTTCTATCATAGTAGGGTCTAGCTTGTTGCCCATGCCCATTGAAGATATGATATTTAGGCCCCTCTTGTAGCAAGATTCAATCAGGTGGATCTTTGATGGAACCATATCTATTGCATCGACCACAAAATCATAGTCACCATCTAGTAGGGTATCTGAAGTATCCTCATTGTAAAGGCTAGTATGGCACTTGAGATTTATTTCTGGATTTATATCCTTGATTCTTTTTTCTAGGACATCTGTCTTGTTCATACCTATTGTCGAGTGTAGGGCTGGAATCTGCCTGTTGATATTTGTGATATCTACAGTATCAAAGTCTACAATTGTAAGATTACCTATGCCAGCTCTTACAAGACCTTCTACAACATAGCTGCCAACTCCACCTATACCGAATACTAGTACATTAGAATTTCTTAGGAGGTCAATGCCATCCTGTCCTATTACTATTTTGGTTCTTTCTTTATATTTATCATTCATGATTAATCTAATTACCTCTCGTATATTGTATTTGATACCATTATATCATAAAGATTTGGTCAAGCACGATTCAAATATCATTAAGTTAGGTTAAAGTAGGTCAATTTTTTTATAAGAAGCCTAAAGCTATAAACAAGATTATTAAACAGCAAATATGGCATAGTATTGGGGTTTCTTCTATTGAAACTTGTACCTGTTTTTTGTATATATTTTTGAACCATCAAAGTAGAATACCATGTCTCCATTCAGGTCTGTCCTGTATATTTTTGAATTGACCTTGTGGAGTCTATCTAGGGTATCTTGGTGGGGGTGGCCGTAGGAGTTGCCATATCCACAAGATATTACAGCGATTTTTGGAGATAGGTTGGATAGGAATTGGTCACAGGAGCTGTTTTTGCTACCGTGGTGGCCTACCTTTAAAAGGTCTACCCTTGGAAGTGTATAGTGGGACAGGATTTCTGATTCTATATTAGAACCTGCATCTCCAGTAAATATGCTGTAGTGGTTTAGATATTTTAAGAGTATGACGAGTGAATTATCATTGCTATCTTCTTTTTTGCTGAGGGGAGCTAGGACGTAATAGGATATATCCTTGCCTAATTTTATTGTTTGTCCAGATTTTAGGGGACAGATGGGGATATTTTTTTCTTTTGATATATTGATTATTTCGATTAAGTCCTTGTTAGACCCCTTGTCGTCGGTAAGAAATATTTGTTTTGTAGGTATTTCTTTGGCTACTTTATCTACACCACCTATATGGTCGCTATCGAAGTGGGTACCTACTAGATAATCAAGACATTTAACTTTTGACCTTTTGATATGCCGAATTACGTTTCTTGAGTATTCGTCTTCACCGGCATCAATAAGCATACTATGGCCATCTGGACTGACTATTAGGGTAGAGTCTCCCTGACCTACATCTATGGAGTGTATTTCTAGTAGGTTTGAGGATTTACTTGATAGAGGTCCTACATAGGAACAGGATGTTATAAATATTGTGACTGATAATACCAGAAGTAGCTTATAATATTTTTTCATTATAAAAACGTTATTCCTTTCTTAATTGTAAAAATTTGGTTTACATTTAGTGACCTAGGGTATATTATAGTATAGTATCAAGTAGAAGAGGTCTATTATTGTATAGACATAAATATAAAAAAATGAACATCATGTGTCTTCATATTTAGAAGGTGAATAGCATATAGTAACTGGTATAATTTAGATTAAGTTCTTATAGCATATAGTAACTGATATAATTTAGATTAAGTTCTTATAGCATATAGTAACTGATATATCTTCAATTAAGTTCTGATTAGGTTAGCTATGTTATTCTATATATGGATGTAGATGATGTTTATTGTTTACAGAAAAAGAGGAGATAGTAATGGATTTTAAGGAAATAAATATAAAATCAAAGGAGATTCTAGATAAATATTTTGAATTAGTAGACTATGAAGCATGCGAGTACTGTTTTAATACATTATATATGTGGCAGCATGCATACAAGACTCACTACCATATAGGTGACGGATTTGCAGTATTAGTAGGTGAACATGAGGGTGAGGTATTCTCAATACTTCCACTAGCACCTAAAGAAAAGATTAAGGAAGCTATTGATTACGCTGTGAATTGGTTTGATAAGGACAAAAAAAGGGTCTACCTAAGGGGTATTGATGAGAGTGTAGTTGAACTATTAAAAGAAAACTACCCAGGCAAGTTTGAGTATAAGTTTGAAAGAGATATATCTGACTATGTATATGATGCAGAGAAGATCAGAACAGTAAAGGGAAGAAAATTAAGCAGCAAGAGAAATCATCTAAACTACTTTGAGAGAGAATACGGTGATAGGGTAGAGAGAAGACTTCTAAATGAAGAAGACTTTGATGAATGCTATGCTCTTTTAAAGTCATGGGGTCAAGGTAAGAGTGGAGACCAAGACTTTGAGGATAGTAAGGATGATGAATTTGTAGGTATGAAGAAGTTGTTTGACAACTACTCAATCCTAAAGGATAAGTTAAAAATATACGGAGTTTTCATTGATGGCAAGCTTGAAGCCTTCTCAATGGGTGAAAAGATCAATGATAATATGGCTCTAATACATATAGAAAAGGCCAATGGTGAAATTAGGGGATTGTATCCTTATATCAATAAGATGTTTGTTGTTGATGAGTTTCCAGAGGTTGAATGGGTTAATAGAGAAGAGGATATGGGACTTGAAGGTCTTAGAAAGGCTAAGATGTCTTATTATCCAGAGAGATTTGTTGAGAAGTATACTGTAAGAGAAGTATAGGAGATAGTTATGCAGATTAGAATGGCTAGAAGAGATGAGATAGATTCTTTAAAGAATATATGGACCTACTGTTTTGAGGACAGCCAGGCCTATGTAGATTTTTATTTTGATAAAAAATGCGACCCAACTAAGGTTGTAGTCTTGGAAAAGGACTCTGAAATAATCTCTTCAATCCACCTAAACCAGCATAGGATTAGGCTAGGAACAAGTGACTTTGATACTTCATATGTGGTTGGTGTGTCTACTCTTCCAGAAGCTAGGGGCCTAGGCAAGATGGGCCAGCTTATGGAATATTCACTAGCTGCTATGAGGAGTTTTGGCCAATCTGTTTCGATATTGATGCCTATAGATTTTAGGCTCTATACTAAGTTTGGCTATACAAATGCCTATGATATGAAAAAGGTAGAACTGGATATATTCTCCCTTAGAAAATTTAAACTTCAAGACGAGTTTTCGAGGGCTACAAGTGACCAAGCAAGTCAACTAAAGTCTATATACGATGGTTTCTGCAGTCAGCAAAATGCCTATGCTATTAGGAATGAGGACTACTTTAGGGACCTAGTAGAGGAGATGGATATAGATGGTGGTCATATATATATAGCGTATAGGGGCTTGACACCAGTTGCATATATAGTGTATAGTATAGATTCTGGCGTATTTACGGTGAGAGAGCTTTATTATAGGGATAGGCAGGCTTATGAGTCCATCCTAAAGTTCATCTTCAACCACAATACCCAGGCCAAGAAGGTAGTTATTTACCTTGCTATGTCAGATCCGATAATGTCTATGCTTGACAATCCAAAGGACGCCATATGTGAGATTAAAAATTTTATGATGGCTAGGATTATAGATTTTGAGTCCTTGATTGAGAGGCTGGCTATTAAATCGGATTCACAAGAAAAATTTTATTTGAGAGTAGAAGACGACTACCTGGACAACAACAGGGGGGTCTTTGAAATATATACAGAAGATGCTAATGTAAGGGTTAGAAGGTTGAATGATGATGAAAGCTATGACCTGAGTATAGACATTAGCCATCTAGGCAGTTTGATATTTTCTTATAGGTCTATAAGAGAAGTCGCATTCTTGAGTGGAAAGGATGTTGAGACACTAAATAGTTTGAAGAAAATATTGAATTTGGCTGTTGAAAATAATCATATTAATGAATATGTTTAAAGAGTAATTGGTAGGACTGTGAGTGATTTCATGGTCCTTTTTTTGTTGGGATTTTTAGCAAATATACAAGGCTAATGGTTGACAATATTTTGAACCTGCCTATATAAATATAAGAATATTTTATAGGAGGCGGCAATGAGAAGATGGGGTATATTCCTGTTTTGTTTGGTATTATTTGTAAAGGCTGGACCAATTATCAAAGATGATATAAGTCAGTTTTATGCAAGGGAGGCTTTTGATGCAAGATATGAAGGAGTCCACAAAGATAGGTATAAAATCAACTACAAAAGCAACTATAAAAACAACCACAAAAACAATTATAAAAACAACCACAAAAACAATTATAAAGAAAACTATCGGGGAGATAATAAAAATAATTCTAAAAAGAGATATTCTCCCAAAGTCCAAGCAAGAGGTACGGTAAAAAATATAATCATTAAGAAAAAAACTGTAGAGTACTGGTTTGACGACTTTATAGCTGTCAAGATGAAGTACAAGAACAATTATAAGAACAAGTCAAGAGACTGTCAGATAGGTGATAGGGTTCTAGTTTTGGGCCTTGAAGAGGATCTTAATGATTTTTACATTGGGGATTTTAACTATGGTAGGCACCTAAGATCTAAGGGATGTAAGAAATATATCAGGATCAGCGATATGAAGAAGGTCTCAGAAAACCCAGCTTATAGGTTAATAGGGAGAATCAAAAAATATATAATTGATAGCAATAGGACCTTATACAAGAAAAACTCCGATATACTAAATGCTGTCCTGGTAGCCGATAAGACTACCCTTAAAGATGAAGACAAGTATATATTCTCTGACTCTGGTACAAGTCATGTCATGGCTGTATCAGGACTCCATGTAGGTATAATATGCGGTATAATTTTGATATTTGTAGGCAAGATCAATTCTATCAAGCGCTTGTCTATTCTTTGCGTCTTTCTCTTATTTTATAATTGCCTAGTAGGGGGAGGTCCTTCCATAAGTAGGGCTATTTTGATGACTATCCTATCTTGTTTGGGATTTTTTGTCTTTAGGCAGGTGGACCTTATAAATATACTATTTATTATAGCCAGTATTATGGTATTGCAAAATCCATATATCATATATAATATATCATTTGAACTGAGTTTTTTGGCCATGCTGTCCCTCGCTATATTTACAAAGTATATCAAGCAGTATGTATATTCCGATATACTTGCTGGATCAATCTCTGTAGCTATATTTACTAGTCCCCTGGTCCTCTATAAATTTGAGACTGTGTCTACAATGGGTGTCTTAGGAAACTTGGTCATCCTTCCTATGATGGCCCTTATTATATGCCTTGATATGCTATCTATAATCACATACTATATCAACATACCCATATACTCAATACTGGCTTATATCAATTCAAGTATAATAGACCTAGTCATGGTCCTACTCAAGAGGATTGGTGATTATGGGGTAAATAATATTGATGTTAGGGATCCAAGTCTATTCAAGTTGCTGACATACTATATAATAGTTGTAGGATTAGCCATTTATCTAGACTATTATTATATAGAAAAGGGCAAGTATACAAGAGAGTTTTATTTGGTCAAAGAAGAAGTTGTGGAACATATTTAAAGGTATAAACTACTATAAAGGGTGGGTATATGGTAAAATATATTTAAAGGGTATATTTTTGTGTAGCAGGGTGTATTTTTTGTAGAGGAGGGCGTATATGAAAAGGGAAGAATTGATTCAACAACTTGATAAGAATGATTTAGACAAGATATATGTCCTTTATGGAAAAGAGATATATCTGATAAAAGAACTAGAAGATAAGTTCAAGGCTTTGGCCAATCCTGCGACTTTGGATTTTAACCAGGTCATTATAGATGGTAAGGAAACAAATATAGACATGATCCAATCTGCAGTTGAGACTCTTCCTTTTATGGATGAGAGAAGGTATATTATAATCAAGGACTTTGAGTTATTTAAGGGGAGAAAGAAGAACTTTAACGACAATGATGAAAAGAAGTTGCTTGAGATACTAGAGTCTGCCCCTGAGACCAGCTTGATAGTATTTGCCCAGTATGAAGAAGTTGATACTAGAAGGTCATTTTTCAAGAAGCTAAGAAAGTTTGCCAATATGGTAGAACTCAAAAAACTTGAAGATGTTCAGCTGCTCAATTGGTCGAGGCAGATATTTAATAAGTACAGGGTCAATATAGAAAACTCAGTCATAGCCTATATGGTAGAGATGTCTGGTTATAGTGACAAGAAGTCTGATATGAACCTTATGGACCTTGAGAATGAAATCAAAAAGCTATGCGTATTTGTTGGAGATGCAGGTAGGGTAGACAAGTCTATAATAGACCAAATGATGAAGGACAAGGTAGAAAACGACGTATTCAAGTTTCTCGATTATATGTCATCAAAAAACTCAAAGATGTCTGTAAAACTACTAGAGGATATGATAGATTCGGGAGAGTCCGGTCTAGGTATAATCTTTCTTATAACTAGGCAAGTCTACAATATCATACAAATCAAGAGGATGCAAAAGGAGAGGATGCCCTATAATATTATAAGGGATAATATGGGTATGCCGAGTTTTGTTGTAAATAAGCTATCTAGGCAGGCTAATAACTTTAGCGAAGAGATTCTTGTGGATATGATAAACTATCTGTCTGACTCTGACTATATGATAAAGCAGGGTTTGATAGGAGATAGGCTATCACTGGAGATATTTATAGCCAAGTATTGCAAATAAAGTAGTAAATTTATAATCAAGTATTGTAACTAAGCTAGTAAATAAAAATGAAAAATTAAATAAAAGAGGTCTGATGATTTTGATATAAACTTGCTTGCAAGTATATATCAAGTCCTCAGACCTCTTAATTTGCATGAAAAAACGGACATATGGTAACCATAGTCCGTGTATGAATCCGATCTATATATCTATGAAATAGATAACATATAACCAAAAACATTCTTAGTATTTTCAAACGTTTGACACACAAGAATAATCTATACATTGCGTTGTCACAATTATCACTAGTACCCGTCGATACTAGAGTATTAACTTAATTAAGCGTTCATAGCGTTTAATCTATTAGCTAGCTTAGAAACCTTTCTATCAGCAGCATTTTTATGGATAGTTCCCTTTGAAGCTACCTGATATATTTTCTTCTGAGCTGTCTGGAATTTAGCCTGAGCTTCTTCCTTGTTACCTGCAACTACTGCATCATCAAATCTCTTTATAGCAGTCTTTATCTGAGACTTTCTAACTCTGTTTAGAGCAGTCTTCTTTTCGATAACACTAATTCTCTTCTTAGCAGACTTAATATTTGCCATATATTTCACCTCCCTATATATGTTCTAAATTCATAATCAACATACACCATTTTAACAGAACTTCACTTAAAAATCAAGTTATATAATGAATTTTAACAAAAAAATATTTTTTTGTAAGTCTGTATTTACCTTGCACTCAAATTAAAGTAAAATATAAGGTGATAGTTTATGTAAATTTTAAGAAAAAGGAGGAGCTCAATTGACAAATAGACAAAGTAGAACTAGAAATTTTAGCATTATTGCTCATATAGATCATGGTAAATCAACTTTGGCAGATAGGCTGATCCAAAAGACTGGACTAGTATCTGAAAGAGATATGAAGTCTCAGCTATTAGATAATATGGACCTCGAACGTGAAAGAGGAATAACTATAAAGCTTCAGAATGTGAGGCTAAAGTATAAGGCCAAGGATGGTGAAATATACCACCTAAATCTAATAGATACTCCAGGTCATGTAGACTTTAACTATGAAGTTTCAAGATCTCTAGCTGCCTGTGAGGGAGCCCTACTGGTTGTAGATGCTGCCCAGGGGGTAGAGGCTCAGACCCTAGCCAATGTATACCTAGCCCTAGAACAGGACCTTGAGATACTGCCAGTGATAAACAAGATAGACCTACCCAGTGCTAGACCTGACTATGTTAAGACGGAAATAGAAGACCTGATAGGACTTGACTGTTCAGATGCACCACTTGTATCTGCCAAGAACGATATAAATACAGAAGATGTACTAGAGGCTATAGTAAACGATATACCAGCCCCTGTAGGTGACTCTGAGGCACCACTTAAGGCCTTGATATTCGACTCATACTATGATGCCTACAAGGGTGTTGTAGCCTATGTGAGGGTATTTGAGGGTACTGTTAAAAAAGGCATGACAATAGAGATGATGAACAGTAAGAAGAAGTTTGAGGTTACTGAAGTTGGTGTTATGGCACCTAATGCTACAGCCCTTGAAGATTTGACTGCTGGTGACGTTGGATATATAGCGGCCAGTATAAAAGACATCAGGTCTTGTCGTGTGGGTGATACTATAACTGATGCTAACAATAGGACGGATGCCCCTCTACCAGGCTACAAGAAGGCTACACCTATGGTATACTGTGGTATCTATCCAGGAGAAGGCGAAAAGTATGAAAATGTTAGGGATGCCCTAGAAAAACTACAGATAAATGATGCTGCCCTAGAGTTTGAATCTGAATCATCAGCAGCACTTGGCTTTGGTTTTAGATGTGGCTTCCTAGGACTACTTCATATGGAGATTATCCAGGAGAGACTTGAAAGAGAGTTTGACCTAAATATAATCACAACAGCTCCATCTGTTATATACAGGGTGACAAAATTAGATGGTGAAGTCTTGATGATACAGAACCCAGCCAACCTACCAGCCCCTGCTGAGATATCTACTATAGAAGAACCAATAGTAAATTCAGATATAATAGTACCTAAGGACTATGTAGGAGTTGTAATGGAGCTGTGCCAGGAAAGACGTGGTACTATGAAGAATATGGAGTATATAGATGATACAAGGGTAATGCTTCACTATGAATTGCCACTAAATGAAGTAATATATGACTTCTTCGACGCCCTTAAGTCTAGAACAAGGGGTTACGGTTCAATAGACTACGAAATGAAGGGTTATGTGGTATCTGACCTTGTAAAGATGGATATACTTATCAACAAGGAGCAGGTAGATGCCCTAAGCTTTATAATACATGAGACAAGAGCCTTTGTAAGAGGTAAGGCAATGTGCGAAAAATTAAAGGACGAGATACCTAGACACCAGTTCCCAGTTCCAATTCAGGCAGCTGTAGGTAACAAGATAATAGCTAGGGAGACTGTAGCAGCCTATAGAAAAGACGTACTTGCCAAGTGTTACGGAGGGGATATCTCTAGAAAGAGAAAGCTACTTGAAAAGCAGAAGGAAGGAAAGAAGAGGATGCGTCAGATTGGTAGCGTAGAAGTTCCTCAGAAGGCCTTTATGTCTGTTCTTAAATTGGATGAGTAAATAGGAGTGATTTTTTGGAGATTATGATTGATAAGGGAGCAGCCCTTATCTTGGATAAAATTGAAGAATGTGGTTTTGAAGCCTTTGTCGTAGGTGGATGTGTAAGAGACTCCATCATGGCTAGGACTCCAAAAGACTGGGATATAACCACAGATGCACTTCCTGAAGATATTATAGCTATGTTTGATAGGACTATTCCTACAGGCATAAAGCATGGTACAGTTACAGTACTAGTAGGTGGTCAAGCCTATGAGGTGACTACCTACAGGATTGATGGTGATTATCTTGATTCTAGGAGGCCTGAGTCAGTAGAGTTCACTAGAAATATTGTGGATGACCTTTCTAGGAGGGACTTTACAATCAATGCCATGGCCTATAGCCCAAGTAGGGGGCTTGTAGATAGGTTTTCTGGACTTGAGGATATAAAAAATAAGATTATTAGGTGTGTGGGAAATCCGGACCTTAGATTCAAGGAAGATGCCTTGAGGATTATGAGGGCTATTAGGTTTTCTGCCCAACTAGGTTTTCAAATAGAAGAAAGCACGCAGAAATATATAGAAGAAAACTCCCTAAGGCTCCATCTCATATCTGCAGAAAGGATACATGATGAGTTAGAAAAGATTATAGAATCTGATCCTAATAAGGTTAAAAACCTGAATAACTTAGGTGGATTTGTTGATAAGTTTTTTCTTGGCTACAGACCTAGTGATGAAAATATAGGCTTATCTACTAAGATTGACCACTTATATGAGATATTTGGGGATAAGTTTATAGAAGTTAACTTTGGGAATATTGACAATTTGTTATTGCAGGATATTAAAAGAGCCTACTTATTTTTGGATATGGAAGGTCAGGACCTAGAAGAGACCATGAGATCTCTTAGGTATTCGAAAAAGGATATAGATAAGAGCCTTGCAATACATGGATTTTTGAATGATTCTAGCCTTGAATACCTATTTGAAAAAGATGGGTTTGCCCATGGTGAAAGGGACCTTAGGATAGGACTTAAGAGAATTATGTCCAGATTTGGCGACTTATCACTTGCGAAAAATGCTATTTTAGCAAAAATTATTCAAAAAAATCTGAAAGCTGATGTATATTTTCGGGTATATAATGATATAATAGAATCAGGAGAATGTTTTTCTATTTCTCAGATGAAAATAGATGGTAGGTTTATAGTTGAGAATAACTTGGCTAAGGGACCTATGATAGGTAATCTTTTAAACGAAATGTTAGAGCACGTAATAAAAAATCCATCTGATAATGAGAAAGACAGGTTAATAGAAATATTAAAAAATATTTATTAATTACAACATTTGGAGGTAGAGTAATGGATTATAAGTCATTGATAGCTAATGGAAGGTCTGTAAGAGACTTCAAGGATATGCCAGTAGAGACAGCAAAGCTATTAGAAGTAGAAAAGTTTATATTAGAATGTAAGAAATTGGTTGCTGACATAGCAGTTGAATCAAGATTTATTGAAGGTGAAGAAGCCTACAAGAGATTGTATGGAGTTGCTGGATATAACGGAGTAGCTGTAAAGGCTCCTACATACCTAGTATTACTATCTGAAAATAAGGACCACTATATAGAAAATGCCGGATATGTTGGCGAAAGAGCAGTATTAAAGACTAGAGACCTAGGTCTTAATTCTTGTTGGGTAACTTTTAACGACCAGGATGCAGTTAAGAAGGCACTAGGAATAGAGTCTGACAAGGAAGTCGTAGCCCTAATAGCTATGGGATATGCAGCTAATGGTGGTGTAAAGGTAGAAACAAGTGTTAAAACAGGAGATAACTACTCTAAGGCAGATATAAAGGTTGAAGGTACTGGTTCATCTAGAATAGCCCTAGAAGAAATGGTATTTATAGATGAATGGAATAATAATGCTACAGTAGAAGTTCTAGAAGAGAGAGCCTTACTTGATGCATTTTCATATGCTAGACTAGCTCCATCAGCTCTTAACAAGCAGCCATGGAGATTTATAGTTGATGGTGGCAAGGTTGTTCTTGCTATAGACAGTGAGAACTACTCAGGAAGCTACATCAACAAGATTGATGCTGGTATAGTAATGCTATACTTTGGTGTAATCCTAGATGTTACTATGTTTGATTCTAAGTGGGGATTTGACAACTTAGATAAGGATTACAAGATACCTTCAAACTACAAGGTTGTTGGATATTGTAATATATAAGTATCAAGTTTATTATAAAACTAATCTATGCCAATTTTCTATTTGGCATAGATTTTTTTGTATAAAAGATTATTATAGTATATGAGGAGTATTGAGGAGATAAATGAGGTGAAAATGAACAAAGCAATATATATACATATACCATTTTGTGCAAAAAAATGCTACTACTGTGATTTTACATCGTATGTAGGTAGAGACGAAGAAATAAATTCCTATCTTGATAGTCTAGAGAAGGAAATGGACTTGTACATGGATAAAAAAGAAGACATATATAGTATCTTTATAGGCGGTGGGACCCCATCTCTTTTGAGTCCAGACCAACTAGACAGGCTTTTTGGGATCATAGAAAAGAAAGTCAATTTAGAAAGCCTATGTGAGTATACTATAGAGTCTAACCCTGGAACTTTGACAAGGGACAAGCTTAGGACTATGAAAAAGCATGGAGTCAACCGTTTGAGTATGGGACTTCAGGCTGTTCAGGACAAGCATCTCAAATTCATGGGTAGAATCCACGATATGGACCAATTCGTAGAGTCATTTGAGCTTGCTAGACAGGAGGGCCTTGAAAATATAAATGTGGATTTGATATTTGCCTTTGAGGGGCAGACCCTTGAAGACTGGAAAGAAAGTCTTGAAAAGGTAGTGGCAATGAATCCGGACCATATATCTGCCTACTCTTTGATTATTGAAGAAGGGACTACATTTTACAGGATGTACCAAGATGGTAGGCTAAATGACTTTGATGAAGATACCTATATTAGTATGTATAGGTATACTGTCGAGAAATTAAAGGATTCAGGCTACCATCAGTATGAGATATCCAATTATGCCAAGGAAGGCTGTGAATGCAAGCACAATATCCTATACTGGGATTGCTTGAACTATTATGGATTTGGTCTAGGTGCATCTGGTTTTATTGGTGATGTAAGGTATACGAACACCAAAAATATGAAGGATTATATGGAAGACTTAGACAATAAGAAAAAGCCAATTGAATTTAAGGAAGTCATAGCTAGTAAAGATAGATTTAATGAAAAAATCATATTGGGTCTTAGAAAAAATGAGGGGATTCTGTTAGATACGGTTACAAAATATTTAACTGATAAGGAAGAAAATGACTTTATGGTCAAGGTCAAAAACTATATTGATAAGGGACTTTTATTAGTTGATAATGGAAGACTTAGACTTGGTCAAGAAGGTAGGGAAGTTTCCAACAGTATTTTTGTTGATTTGATGGTAGATTAGTATAATTATAAATGCAAAAAGTGTGGATAATATTTAAAAGCTATATGAGTTATAGATTTAAACAATGTAAATATATTAATAAGTTCAAGGTGGATTTAATTTTAAAAAGAAATGAATTTTAAGCGATATCAATGGAATATCAGTGTGAACTTTTATAAAAAATTAACATAGATAATATCGATTTAAAAAAAGAGAAAAAGTTTTCAAAAATCTATTGCAATCTACTATAGATTTAATGTATAATCACTCATGTAGATATGTAAAACATATATCACTAATGAAAAGATAATTTATATCGGTTGAAGGTCTTAGGAGAGAGCTAAAAATAGCCACCGAAGGGACAAGTATTGCGAACGTCAAGCGCAAAATGAAATTCTCAGGTAAAAGTAATAAGACTGGACGTGACTCTGAAAGCTGCTGACAGGGAGATAAAGGACACTTTATCTCCCTTGTTTTTTATTTATAATAAGTAATTAGAAGATTATGAATAAAAAGAAATAACAGACAATTATATTCATAAAGGTTAAATAAATAACCAAATTAATTGTGGTATCATATTCGACCTTAATTTAGCAATAGAGTTTACAACTGAAATAATATTAGTTTATTGAACAAAAGATCAGGGGGAGACGTATGTTACTACTGACAAATAACGAAAAATTTAAACAGATTGAAAATGAACTCAATTCCAATAAGTTGAATCTTGAATATCAAGATATAACATATATTGAGATACTTGAGAAGGCAAGAGACCTAATCCACAAGGGTTATAAGCTTTTGACTCACCCCCTATATGGTAGTGTCAAACCAAACGAAACGCTCTATAGGAGTGTGGTTCTAGAAGAAGCAGAAGAATTTGATATCCAGTCTTTGTTACTGATTGAAGAGGCTATAGTCACTGCTGAAAAGTTCAAGAAAAATAAGATGACTCCTAATTGGACTGAGAGTGTAAAAGACGACTTTAGGGTTATTGACTTTGACTTGATTAAAAAGACGATCGACAGGATATTCCAATAGGATTTTCTAGTGGTGATTCTTGCTTGATATATGTCAGACTGGTAGTTCATGATATATGCCAGACTGGTAATTCCTGATATATTTCAGACTAGTAATTCTTGATGTATATCAAACTGGCAATTTATGTTTATTAAGTGTAAGTATACAATATATAAAAATACGGAGGTAAAAGCATGGAAAATGTATATGATTTATTGATCATTGGTGGTGGTCCTGCAGGATTATCAGCTGGATTATATGGAGCAAGAGGTAAATTAAAAACTCTTATTCTTGAAAAGCAGAAAAATGGTGGCCAGATAGTAATAACTCACCAGGTAGACAACTATCCAGGATCAGTAGAGAATGCTACAGGACCTTCTCTAACTGCAAGAATGGTGGAGCAGGCAAAGGCATTTGGTTGTGAAATAGCAAGAGGAGATGTACAGAGCTTCGATTTTTCAGGAGATATAAAGATAGTTAAGACTGCTGATGTTGAATACAAGGCTAAGGCTGTTGTAATAGCAACAGGAGCTAATCCAAGAAAGATGGGTTGTCCAGGTGAAGCAGAACTTACAGGTAAGGGTGTTTCTTACTGTGCTACTTGTGATGCTGACTTCTTTGAAGACTTTGAAGTATTCGTAATCGGTGGTGGAGACAGTGCTATAGAAGAGGCTATGTACCTTACAAAGTTTGCTAGAAAGGTTACAATCGTTCATAGAAGACAGGGATTCAGATGTGCTCCAACTGCTATAGACAAGGCTAGAAGCAATCCTAAGATCGATTTCTTACTAGACACAGTTGTTGAAGAAGTAAAGGGTGACGGAATACTAGAATCTATAGTATTCAAGAACAAGATAACTGGTGAAATTACAGAGTACTTTGCTGATGAAGAAGATGGTACATTTGGATGCTTTGTATTTATAGGATATGTTCCTCAGACAGAAATGTTTAGAGACGTAATTGAATGTGACGATGCTGGATACTTTGTAGCAACTGATGATACAACTACAAATATCCCAGGTGTATTTGTAGCTGGTGACTGTAGACAAAAGCCTGTTAGACAGGTTGTAACAGCAACAAGCGATGGTGCTACAGCTGCAGTAATGGCAGAAAGATATATAGCAAGCAAGTTTGAATAGTATACAAGTTTAACTAAAATATATGAAATACACAGATAGAATAAAAAGTGTATAGATAAGATTAAAATTTGTTTAAAAACCAAGACTATATTTGTGAAGAAAAAAGGTATTCACTATGCCTTTACAAAGAATTCACACTTATATATAAGACTAGGTATTCTAGTCAAAATCATATCAGGAGGTATTAAGATGATAGAATTAACTAAAGACAATTTCGATTCTGAAGTATTAGAAGGTGAAGGTTATGTGTTCGTTGATTTCTGGTCTCAGGGATGTGAACCATGTAAGGCTTTAATGCCAGATGTACATAAGTTAGCTGAACAGTATGGAGATAAGATTAAGTTCTGTTCAATGGATATAACAAAGGCAAGAAGACTTGCTATCAAGCAGAAGGTTCTTGGACTACCAACAATGACTATCTATAAGGGTGGAGAAAAGGTAGATGAAATAACTAAGGATGATGCAGAAATAGCTAAGATAGAAGCTATGATCAAGAAGTTTTATTAATATAATCGTTTAGGCAAATACGATTTAAAGTTCAGTTTAACCAGTCCTGCTAGGGGCTGGCTAGGCTGAATAAGTTGAAATTTATCAATTATATAATGTTGAATATATAGTATAGAATGCATGAAATACAATATACAATATTTAGTATTTAAAATGTGATATACCAAAGTATTCAAGTGTATAATTGGTTAATTTAATAAATATAATTTTAATAGGAGGTAACCTATGCGTCTTGAAATAGGCAAAATCTTCATAAAAGACATCCAGTTTGGAGATGTTACGAAGATAGAAAATGGTGTTTTATTTGTAAACAAGGAAGAAATGATAAACACAATTTGGGATGATGAGCATATCGCTTCAGTTGACCTAGATATCGCAAGACCAGGCGAAAGTGTTAGAATCACACCTGTAAAGGATGTTATCGAACCAAGAGTAAAGGTAGAAGGTAACGGAGGAATATTCCCAGGAGTATTATCAAAAGTTGATACTGTTGGTGAAGGTAGAACGCATGTATTAAAGGGTATGGCTGTTGTAACAACTGGTAAGGTAGTTGGTTTCCAGGAAGGTATAATAGACATGACTGGTCTTGGAGCTGAGTATACTCCATTCTCAAAGACTGTAAACCTAGTTTTAATAGCTGAACCAGCTGAAGGTGTAAAGCAGCATGACCATGAAAAATCACTTAGATTCTTAGGATTTAAGGCAGCTAGATATCTTGGTGAGCTTGCAAGAGATATGCAAGCAGAAGAAGTTCAGACATTTGAAACAAAGCCTCTATTAGAGCAGATAGCTCAGTATCCAGAACTACCAAAGGTAGGATATGTATACATGCTACAGACTCAGGGATTACTACATGATACATATGTATATGGTGTAGATGCTAAGCAGATAGTTCCAACATTACTATATCCAACAGAAGTAATGGACGGAGCTATAGTATCAGGAAACTGTGTATCTGCTTGTGACAAGAACCCAACATATGTACACTTAAACAATGGTGTAATCGAAGAATTATATGCACAGCACGGAAAGTCAATCAACTTCTTAGGTGTTATTATAACAAACGAAAATGTATACCTAGCTGATAAGGAAAGATCTTCTAACTGGACATCTAAGCTTTGTAAGTACCTAGGCCTAGATGCTGTAATAGTATCTCAGGAAGGATTTGGTAACCCAGATACAGACCTTATAATGAACTGTAAGAAGATAGAAACTGTAGGTGTTAAGACTGTTATAGTAACAGATGAGTACGCTGGTAGAGATGGTGCATCTCAGTCACTAGCAGATGCAGATGCTAAGGCAGACGCAGTTGTAACAGGTGGTAACGCTAACCAGTATGTAGTTCTTCCAAAGCTTGATAGAGTTATAGGACATGTTGAATTTGTAAACATAATAGCTGGTGGTAACGAACATTCTCTAAGAGAAGATGGATCAATAGAAATAGAAATCCAGGCAATCACTGGTGCTACAAATGAAACAGGATTCGGATTCCTAACAGCAAAGACATTCTAAGTAAGACTTAATTTTTAGATATTAGTAAAAGTATATTAGTTGTGAAAAAATAGAGATATTAGTAGTAAGTACAAAGATAAAATTATTTTTGTAAAAAGACAAAATTAGTAAGATATTAGTAGAGAAGAAATATACAAAGATATTAGTTAAAAACAAATACAAAAGATATTAGCAGTAAAGACAAATAAAAAGACAAAAATAAGAAGACAAAGACAAAACAAAAATAAAAGAAGGAGATAATCGTTATGACAACTTTAAATAATAAAAAAGTTATAATAATCGGTGACAGAGACGGTATACCTGGTCCTGCTATCGAAGAATGTGTTAAAACTGTTGACGGCGCTGAAGTAGTATTTTCATCTACAGAATGCTTCGTCTGAACAGCTGCTGGGGCTATGGACCTTGAAAACCAGAACAGAGTAAAGGATGCTGCCGACAAGTTCGGAGCTGAAAATGTTGTGGTTTTACTAGGTGCCGCAGAAGCCGAAGCTGCAGGTCTTGCAGCTGAAACAGTAACAGCAGGTGACCCTACATTCGCTGGACCTCTTGCAGGAGTAGAATTAGGACTAAGCGTATTCCATGTTGTTGAAGAAGAAATGAAAGAACAGTTTGATGAAGCTGTTTACGAAGAACAGGTAGGTATGATGGAAATGGTACTTGACTGTGATGAAATATCTGAAGAAATGGCTGAAATAAGAGACGAATTCTGTAAATACTTATAAGAATCCAGGAGGTATAATAATGTCAAAGATTAGAGTAGTTCATTATGTGAACCAGTTCTTTGCCGGTATAGGTGGAGAAGAAAAAGCAGACGTTGAACCAAAAGTACTAGAAGAACTTCCTCCAGTGAGTGTGCAGTTAAATGCAAAGCTAGGAGAAGAATTTGAAGTAGTTGGTACAGTAGTTTGTGGTGATGGTTACTTCAATGAAAACATAGATGAAGCAAGCGAAGAAGTATTGGCTATGGTAAAAGGATTTGACCCACAGTTATTTATAGCTGGCCCTGCATTCAACGCTGGTAGATACGGTGTTGCTTGTGGTACAATCACTAGCGTAGTTAAGAATGCTTTAGAAATACCATGCCTAACAGGTATGTACATAGAAAACCCAGGTGCTGATATGTATAAGAAGGAATTATACATAGTTGAAACAGCTAACTCTGCTGCAGGTATGAGAAAGGCTCTTCCAAAGATGGCTAAGCTTGCTGCTAAACTAGCTAAGGGTGAAGAAATTGGTTCTCCAGCTGAAGAAGGCTATATCGAAAAGGGTGTAAGAGTTAACTTCTTTGCAGAGGAAAGAGGATCAAAGAGAGCAGTTGATATGCTTATCAAGAAGATAAACGGCGAAGAATTTGTAACAGAATATCCAATGCCAAACTTCGATAGAGTTGATCCAAACCCAGCAGTTAAGGACCTATCTAAGTGTAAGATAGCTCTTTGTACATCAGGTGGTATAGTTCCAAAGACTAACCCTGATAGAATAGAATCTTCAAATGCTACAAAGTATGGTGAATATTCTATAGCAGGAGTTGAAGATCTTACAGAAGATAAATGGGAAACAGCACACGGTGGATATGACCCATCATATGCTAATGCTGACTCTGACAGAGTTCTTCCTGTTGACGTATTAAGAGATTTAGAAAAAGAAGGCGTTATAGGATCATTACATGACAAGTTCTATACAACTGTTGGTAATGGTACTGCTGTTGCTTCTGCAAAGGCATTTGCAGCTGAGTATGCACAGAAGATGATAGCTGATGGTGTGGATGCAGTTATCATGACTTCTACGTGAGGCACTTGTACTCGTTGCGGTGCAACGATGGTAAAAGAAATAGAGAGAGCTGGTCTACCTGTAGTTCACATGTGTACAGTTGTTCCTATTTCCCTAACAGTTGGTGCGAACAGAATAGTTCCAACTATAGCTATACCTCACCCTCTTGGAAACCCAGCACTAGATGCTGCTGAAGAAAAGGTACTAAGAAGAAAGTTAGTTGAAAGGGCTCTAAAGGCATTGACTGTTGAAGTTGATGGACAGACTGTTTTTGAAGACTAATTGGACTATAGTTATTCAAGCTAACTAGACTATAGTTTTATAAAGATATCACTATAGTAACTAAAATATTGGTACACCTTTTTGGTGTACCAATATTGGTATATATTGTATATTGGAAAAATATATATTTGGTGTTGTATAAATTCCATATATCTATCAATATCTAGTCCTATATGGCTAGATTATATAAAAAGGCGATTGTATATTGTAGTGGCAAATACAGTGTATCAGTTTGCTAGTAAGTAATATAAATTTATTATTTAATGGAGGTAAATTATGTCATACCCAGTATTTAGAGGTGCAGGATACGTTTTAGTACACACTCCTGACATGATAATCAAAAATGGTACAACTTGTACAGTTGAACAGGAAATAAATCCTGATTCAGAATTCTTAAAAGAAGTTGGAAGTAAGATAAGAAGCTACGAAGAAGTAGTTAACTATCTTCCAAACCAGGTTTATATTGGAAATGAAAGACCAGAAGCCCTAGCAGACTTAAAGCTTCCTTGGTGTGAAGTAAAGCACAAGGGTGAGAGAAGAGGTAAATTTGGTCAGATAGTACCTCAGGATGAATTCATAGCATTAATGCAGATATCAGATGCATTTGAACTAGTTAAGTTATCAGAAGAATTTGTGTCTAATGTAAGACCAGCTATAGAAGAAAACTACCCAGAACTAGAGCCATTCTTTGGTCTATTAAAGGGATCAGATATATCAGATGCAGAAGAATTATGTGAATCACACACTGCACAGGGTCTATACCACGAAGACAAGTTAGTTGGTTATGTTAAGAGAGCCCATGATGTAGATGTAAACTTAAATGCTCACACTATGTTTGAAAACCTAGTTGTTAAGGCATCAGGTGTTGTATCAGCTCTTGAATTACTTAGGAGTTCAGGCATAAGCAAGGACGAGATAGACTATGTAATCGAGTGTTCAGAAGAGGCTTGTGGTGATATGAACCAGAGAGGTGGAGGAAACTTTGCCAAGTCTATAGCTGAAATGGCTGGTATGACTCATGCTAGTGGATCTGACACAAGAGGTTTCTGTGCTGGACCAACTCATGCCCTAATCAATGCAGCAGCTCTAGTTAAGTCTGGTATCCACAAGAACGTTATGGTTGTTGCTGGTGGAGCATCTGCAAAACTAGGAATGAATGCAAAAGACCATGTTAAGAAGGGTCTTCCAGTTCTAGAAGACGTTGTAGGTGGATTTGCAATACTAATATCAGAAAATGATGGAGTACACCCAATCATAAGAACAGATTCTGTTGGTAAGCATACAGTTGGTACTGGTTCAGCTCCTCAGGCAGTTATGACAGCCCTAATAACTCAGGGACTAGATAGACTAGGACTTAAGATACCAGATGTTGACGTATATTCAGTAGAAATGCAGAACCCAGACATCACTAAGCCAGCAGGTGCAGGTAATGTACCAGAAGCCAACTATAAGATGATAGGTGCTCTAGCTGCTACTAGAGGCGAAATAGAAAAGAAGGAATTAAAGAGCTTTATAGCTGGTCATGGTCTACCAGGATGGGCTCCAACTCAGGGGCATATACCATCAGGAGTACCATACATAGGTTTTTTAATTGATGACCTAACAAGTGGAGACAAGAATAGAGCTATGATCGTTGGTAAGGGAAGTCTATTCCTAGGAAGAATGACAAACCTATTCGATGGTGTATCATTTGTTGCTGAAAGAAACCCAGGAGTGGTAGAAGAAGCTTCTTCAATCTCTAAGGATGAAATAAGAAAGATAATTGCAGAATCTATGAGAAATATAGCCCTAAATATGATAGAAGAGTAGGGGGTAGAAATATGTCTAATAAAATAATATCTGACGTACTACTAGAAGTTGCTGATGCAATCGAAAGTGGTAATTTTGGAAAGAAAATAAGAGTAGGTCTTACAACTCTTGGTAGTGAACATGGACCTGAGAACCTAATTAATGGAGCTAGACTAGCAGACAAGGGTATGTTTGAGATAGTTCTTATAGGTAAGGGGGCTGAAGGATTTACTTCTTATGAAGTAGAAACTGAAGACGAAATGTACAAAAAAATGGAAGAACTACTTGACGCTGGTGAAATAGATGCTTGTGTTACTATGCACTACAATTTCCCAATAGGCGTATCTACAGTAGGTAGGGTAGTGACTCCTGCAAGAGCTAAGGAAATGTTTATAGCAACTACAACAGGTACATCAGCTACTGATAGGGTAGAAGCTATGGTAAGAAATGCAATATATGGTATATCTACAGCCAAGGCTTGTGGTATAGAAAGACCAAGTGTAGGTATATTAAACCTAGATGGTGCTAGACAGGTTGAAAAAGTCCTATTAAGCATCAAAGACCAGGGATATGATTTTGACTTTGCTGAGTCTATGAGAGCTGATGGTGGATCTGTAATGAGGGGTAACGACCTATTAATAGGTGTTCCAGATGTAATGGTAACTGATACTCTAACAGGTAACTTATTGATGAAGGTATTCTCATCATTCAATACAGGTGGAGACTTTGAGGCCCAGGGATTCGGTTATGGACCTGGTATAGGTGAAGACTATGATAGACGTGTCCTAATCCTATCTCGTGCAAGTGGTAGCCCAGTTGTTGCCAATGCCCTAAGGTATGCTTATGACATAGTAAAGGGTCAGGTAAATGTTATGGCTAGAGAAGAATATAAGAAAGCACTTAAGTGCGGTCTTGATAAGGAATTAGCTGATCTAAAGTCTAAGAAGGCTCCAAAGACTGAATCTGAGGAAGTCGTAGCTCCACCAAAGGAAGTTGTAACTGAAGGTATAGCTGGAGTTGATATCCTAGACCTAGAAGATGCTGTAAAGGCCCTTTGGAAGGATGGCATCTATGCTGAAAGTGGTATGGGTTGTACAGGACCGATAGTTATGGTTTCACCTGAGAAACTTGACAAGGCTATAGAGTCACTAAAGAAGAATGATTTTGTTAAGTAGTATAGATAAAACTATTCTTGGAAAAATATAAATACACATATGTAAATATATGTAAAAGAAATACAGGCCTAAGCAATAATTTATAGATGTATTTCTTGTCAAATGGAGGTAAGATGCCTGCTTATATAAGCGAGAATCTAACCTCCATTTTTTATACTTATTATATTCATTTTATATAGATCTTATATCTTTTGGTGCTTTTTCAGGCCCTTTTCCCAAATTGAGTTGAGAAGATTCATATAGTCAGCAACATCCATATGACCCATAGTGTATAGGTTTTTGATTTCCTTATTGTCATCAGGGGATAGGATATTGTTACAGAATTCTACAAGGGCTGCGTATACGTGTCTTGCCTCATCTATAGCAAACATATCCATATGAGGGTTTGTGTATAGGGGACCTGCTCCTATTCCTATTCCTTGACCCCATTTGAAACCAACCTTATTAGAGAAGTACTCAAGGCTCTCTATGGCGTGCTTTGATTGGTTACCGTGTAGAAGGCCGCTATTTGAAACAACATATAGCCTAGTATTTTTGATATTTTTACCTATTTCACCTAGAGTGTGGTTTCTCATATATTCGTACAGGTAGTAGTCTATTCTTTGAAGGTTTTCTATTATATGTGAAGGCATGCCATCTACATAAAGACCAAAGCATAGAATTATGGAGTCATACATTGTAAACTTCATGATCTCATCACTGTTTATAGGTCTTGTACTAGACCAATAAAACTTGTCTATATTAAATTCTTGACAGGATATTTTCTCGCATATTTCTATTAACTTGTTGGAGTAAAACTCTGAAGCAGCTCTTTTGCCTTTGGGACTTGCATTTATTATGGCTATAGAATTTTTAGGTTTTTCCTCCAATTGGTGCTTTGGTATAGTTATGTCAGTAGAAGCTAAGAGGTCTTCATCAACTCTTTTGCCTGTGACAAGAGTGTAGGCATTCTTGAAGCTGGCTACAAATTCTACATCAGAATTACTTACATAGTAGTTTTTACAGACAGCATCGACAAGGGATCTTGCAGTCTCTTTTTCATCTTCACTAGCCTGGCCGTAGAATATAACATTTAACTTGAAGGTATGGTCGTACCTTTTAGTATGTCTGACATCATTGTCAACTATATGCATATAGGTTCCTAGATAGCCAACACACCTATCTAGAAAACGTTTTATCTTGTAGGAAAAGCCACCATATGACAACCTGCTTATTATGGTTATGGTGTTATATTTTATAAGGTTTTTTGCATAATTTTGCGCCTTATCCTTTGTGACACATTGGCCGGGGCTGACTATCCAACAACCAGCACAACCAGTACATGGCTTCATATTGCTGGTGTCTATAATATCTATATCATCTGGTAGCTTAAGTCCTACCGTGTTTTCTAAAACTAATAGTTCCATACAGTCACCTCTTTTAAGTTATTAATTTATCCAATAGCTTATGGATAATCAAAGCTAGACAATCATTAAAAATGGTCTATATATTAATTATACAAGATAGGCTGGTAGATTTAAAGTAATACATATATAAATAAAAGTCTTTTTGATAGATTACTTAACAGGTTTATACATTTTGGGGTATAATATAGCTATATGCCTAAGGAGGATAAATATGAAAATATATTATATACACCATAGCAGTTTCTTGTTGGAAATGGACAAGTCGTACCTGCTATTTGATTATTTTAAGGGAGATATACCAGAGATGGACCCAGATAAGCATCTTTATGTTCTATCTACACATTCCCATCCTGACCATTATAGGGATAAGGTATTTGATTTGTACAGGGATAGGAAAAACGTGAGCTTTATCCTGTCTGATGATATAGAGCCGAAGCTAGAATCAGATGCAGCCTTGGCTGATTTTCTTGGACCAAATAAGGAATATCAAATAGGAGATTTAAGGATTAAGACCTATGAGAGCACAGACCTTGGATTGGCTTTTTTGATAGAGGTTGAAGGAAAGAGAATCTACCACTCAGGAGACCTGAACTGGTGGACATGGCATGGCTATGAGACAGAGGAAGAGTATGAGATAATGACTGACAGGTTTAAAAAGGAAATGTCAAAGCTAGAAGGGGAAGATATAGACCTAGCCATGGTTGTACTCGACCCTAGACAGGGAGAAAGATATGATTGGGGAATAAAGTACTATCTTCAAAAGACTAATAACAAGTACCTAGTTCCTATGCACTGTTGGGATAAGTTTGAAGTGATAGACAGGTTTAAAAAGGATAACCCTGACTTGATCAAGGACATAGTCCTTATAAACACACCAGATGCGAGTAGGGGTATAGAATTAGACTTTTAGGAGTTTAGGCTAGAATAATTATATTCCAAGTATGCAAAATATTTATTCAAGGAGGAGAAAATGGAGAGATTAGTTGATTTTTTAAGAAATATAGGCTTTGCCAATGAGAAGCTATTAGTAGGATTAGATGAGATTGAAATTGAAAACTGCATATACAACAAGGATACTAAAATAGCCAAGTTTGTCCTCATTTCAAAAGAGGTCTTGCCGGTAAACAGGATAGACAAGGTGAGAAGTGGACTTGAGAAACTACTCAAAAAACAATATATAAGTTCTGTTGAGTTTTCTTTTAAGTACATTGGATTAAATAAAAAAGGCAATAAGGACATGATCAAGAAGCTTTGGCCCAATATATTTGACGAGGTCAGAAAGGCTTCCCCCTTCGTCTACATATATGGCAAGGATATAGAACACATATATATAGATGACAGGCTCAAGATCAAGGCTCCTGATGAATTTATATATGAGTCATTCAAGGACAAAAACCTGGCTGACAGGATAAGATGTTTGATAAGAGAGCAGACAGGAATCGATATAAGGGTTGAGATTGAGTTAGCCAAGAAGAATGAAAACGAAAAAAATGACTATGAGTCTATACTAGAAAAAATTGATGCCAAGACGGACAAGATTATATCTAGGATGGATTTTAGCCCTAGTCAATCTCAAGATAAGGATGAAAAAGAAGAGACCTATAAGATAAATTTTGAAGAAAAAGCCAATCCAGACCAGATCTACGGAAGACCTATAATAGCTAATCTATACCTTACATCAGAAATAGAAGAGGGCCTAAGGACTGTCGCTATCAAGGGAAGGGTGATCGAGGCGGAAGACCAAGAGCTAAGAAACGGTAAGACACTCTATATGATGAATGTATCTGATGGGAATGGGGCCCTGATGTGTAAAGTATTTCTAGATGATATGAACAAGGATGATGTCATCAAAGCTACCAAAAAAGGTACCTATATCAAGGTTCAAGGAGACCTCATAAACAACTACAAGACCTTTGATTTGGAGCTCAATGTAACAGCCATAGAAAAGGCTCAGGAACCTAGAGTAGAGGATACAGCAGAGGTCAAGAGGGTTGAACTCCACGCCCATACACAGATGTCATCAATGGATGGTATGGTTCCAGTTGGTGAATTGGTTTCTAGGGCGGCATCATGGGGACATAAGGCAATCGCCATTACAGACCATGGTGTAGTCCAGGCCTTTCCTGATGCCATGAATGCTGGTAAGAAAAATGGAATCAAGATAATATACGGGGTAGAGGCATACCTAGTGGATGATGATACAGACACAATCGTAAATGCCAATGACCGAGACCTTGACCAGACTTTCGTGGTATTCGATATAGAAACCACAGGTCTATCACCTCATAGTGATAATCTTACGGAGATAGGTGCAGTCAAGGTACAAAATTGTGAAATAGTGGATAGCTTCTCAACCTTTGTAAACCCAAAGATGGATATATCCTATCAGATCCAGGAGTTGACTAGGATTACCAATGAGATGGTTAAGGATGCTCCTAGCCTTGAAGAAGCCCTGCCTGAATTTTTAGAGTTTGCCAAGGATTCTGTCTTGGTTGCCCACAATGCAGACTTTGACACTGGTTTTATATACCAAAAGTGTCAGCAGTTGGGTCTTGAATACAACTTTGAGAAGGTGGATACACTTACACTTGCTAGGATAATAAATACCAACTTAAAAAGATTTTCCCTAGATAAGGTGTGCAAGGATATGGGAGTTGTCCTATCTGGTCACCATAGGGCTGTAAATGATGCCCAGGCTACTGCGGAGGTATTTATTAAATACCTCGAGATATTCAAGAAAAAGGGAATAAATAAACTGTCAGATGTAAATAGGGTCTATGGAAAGGTAGATTATGAAAAGCTAAGGCCTAGCCATGCTACTATTTATGCACAAAATCAGACTGGCTTAAAGCACCTATACCAGTTGATTACAGATTCCCATATCGAACACCTCTATGGAAATCCAAGGATACTTAAGAGCCTACTCCTAGAAAAAAGAGAGGGTCTGATAGTTGGTTCTGCCTGCTCAAGTGGAGAACTATATAATGCTGTTGTAAGACACAAGTCTGAAAAAGAGATAGAGAAGATTTTGGAATTATATGACTTTATAGAGATAATGCCGCTAGAAAACAATATGTATCTTGTTGAAAGTGGTGAGTTAAAGTCTGTAGAAGAATTAAAAGAAATAAATAAAAAACTTGTAAAGCTTGGCGAACAGTACGACAAACCTGTTGTAGCAACTGGGGATGTCCATATGTTGGATGCCAATGACGCCATTTATAGGACTATTATCAAGTATTCTCAGGGATATGGTAGAAAGTCAAAATCAGAAAGATTGCACTTTAGAACAACTGATGAGATGTTGGAGGAGTTTTCTTATCTTGGCAAAGACAAGGCCTATGAGGTTGTAGTTACTAACTCAAATTTGATAGCAGACATATTTGAAGATATAAAGCCTATACCAGATGAAACCTATCCACCTAGGATTGAAGGATCAGACAAGGAACTAAGGTCTATGTGCTATGAAAAAGCTAGAAGGATATACGGAGAGCCACTTCCAGACATAGTTGTTAAGAGACTTGAAAGAGAGCTAAATTCCATAATTGGTAATGGTTATGCGGTCATGTATATCATAGCCAACAAACTAGTTGCCAAGTCCCTATCAGATGGTTATTTAGTTGGGTCTCGTGGATCGGTAGGATCTTCATTTGCTGCGACAATGAGTGATATAACAGAGGTTAATCCCCTACCAGCCCACTATGTGTGTCCTAATCCAGACTGCAAGCATAGTGAGTTCTTTGCAATCGGCGAGTGGGGTTCAGGTGTTGACCTTCCTCCTAAAAAGTGTCCGGATTGTGGTACTCAGATGATAAAGGATGGCCATGATATACCTTTTGAAGTATTCCTAGGATTCGAGGGTGACAAGGAGCCAGACATAGACCTAAACTTTTCGGGAACCTACCAGCCTACAATCCATAAGTATACAGAAGAACTATTTGGAGAAGGCTACACTTTTAGGGCAGGTACAATAGGTACGGTAAAGGATAAGACAGCCTATGGTTATGTCAAGAAGTATTCTGAAGAGCAGTTTTTGGATATGACTGCAGCTGAAATGGACTGGTTATCCAAGGGATGTACGGGTGTCAAGAGGACATCTGGCCAGCATCCAGGTGGTGTAATGGTAGTTCCAGACTACAAGGATATACATGATTTTACACCTGTCCAATATCCAGCCAACGACAAGGAATGTGGAGTAAAGACTACCCACTTTGACTACCACTCCATAAGTGGTAGAATCCTTAAACTAGACATACTAGGACACGACGGTCCGACCATCATCAGGATGCTTGAAGATATGACCGGTATCAAGATAACGGACATACCTCTTGATGATCCTGAGACCATGTCACTTTTTACATCTACCAAGGCCCTAGGAGTTACAGAAGAAGATATAGGGACGCCGGTTGGATCCCTTGCTATACCGGAGTTTGGAACCAAGTTTACTAGGCAGATGCTAATAGATACCAAGCCTACAACCTTTGCCGCCCTTGTCAGAATATCAGGTCTATCACATGGTACAGATGTTTGGGTAAACAATGCCCAGGACCTAGTCAGGGCCAATGTAATAGGTATAAAAGACGTTATTTCAACAAGAGACGATATTATGAACTACTTGATATTCAAGGGATTAAGACCCAAGCTTGCCTTTACAATAATGGAGAATGTTAGAAAGGGTAGGGGTCTAAAACCAGAATTTATAGAGGAAATGAAGGCCAATAATGTACCAGACTGGTATATAGGGTCTTGCCAAAAGATAAAATACATGTTCCCTAAGGCCCATGCAGTTGCCTATGTAATGACTTCATTTAGGATAGCCTACTGCAAGGTCAACTACCCAGAAGCCTTCTATGCGACTTATTTTACAACCAAGGTAGAAGATTTTGACGTTGACCTAGTCACAAGAGGACTTGATGCTGTCAGGGCTAAGATGGAAAGAATCAGAGAACTAGGAAATTCAGCTACAGCAAAAGAAAACAACCAGTATACAATCTTAGAGGTAGTAGTAGAAATGCTTTGTAGGGGAATTGAGATGGAAAAAGTTGACATATACAGGTCTCATCCTACAGATTTTCAGTTAGATGGAGATAAAAAAATACTTCCTCCTATGGTAGCTTTACAGGGAATGGGAGAAAATGCAGCACTTAGTATAGCTAGGGAAAGAGAAAACGGGGCCTTTCTGTCCAAAGAAGACCTGATAAAGAGGACCAAGGTATCTAAGACTGTAGTTGAAAAGCTTTCTGAACATGGAAGTTTAGATGGGATGAGTGACAAGAACCAGTTGTCATTCTTCTAGGGAGTAGAATAATAAAGATAAAAATTATGATATAGACAGAATGCTACTATAAATTGTAGACCCTATTTTGTCTATATCATCTATATTTGATTAGTTTGGAGGTAATATGACTAATAAGAAAAAGATGCACATACTTGCGATGACAACCATATTATTTTGGGCTCTTGCCTTTCCTGCTAGTAAGATAGCAATGAAACACTATAACCCGTTTTCATTAGCATTTTTAAGGGTTACGATAGCATCATGCGTACTCCTTATAATTGGTAAAGCTACTGGAATGAGGCCACCTAAGAAGGAAGATTTAGTATGGTTCTTATTGTCTGGTGCTTGTGGATTTGGTATATATTTATTTTTCTTCAATTTGGGTATGCAGACTGTGACATCAGCTACAGGTAGCATTATAATAGCACTTACGCCAGTTATGACAGCCATTGGCGCCCACCACATATATAGAGAGAGGATTAATATTGTCGGTTGGATTTCAATGGCTGCAGCCTTTGGTGGGGTACTTATTATGATGCTTTGGAATGGTATATTATCATTTAACTTTGGAATGTTGTGGGTATTTTGTGCAGCAGTTTTATTCTGTATCTACAACCTTCTAAATAGGAGATTTGCATCACAGGGTTATAAGGCTATAGAGATAGTTACTTATTCCATGGTTGCATCGGCGCTTATACTTAGTCCATTCTCAGTGAGAGGATTTAGAGAGCTTTCAATAGCCCAGCCTAAAGAGATAATCACTCTACTTGTCTTGGGGGCTGTCTGTAGTGGAATAGCATATTTTTTATGGAGCTTGGCAATGTCATATGCCACCTATACTAGTGAGGTTGCTAATTACAGCTTTACAACACCTTTTGTTGCCAGCATTTTGGCGGCTCTTATGATGGGTGAAGTACCAGATACATCTACTATAGTGGGTGGCTTGGTAATTATTGTGAGTATTTTGGTTTTTAGCTTTAGAGGTAAAGAAAAAATATAAAAAAATAAGGGTAATGGGGATGACCCAAAAGTAAGTTTTTACAAAAATTAAAAATGCTAAATTTCAATGTTTTACTTTGTTGAATTTAGCATTTTTTGTATTTTCTAAGAATTATGAGTCAGCTTCTTTTGACATGCTTGACGGATGAGCCTATTTATAATTTAGTCCTGTTTATATTGTATGAATTTAATTTTAAATTCGTATATTATGGCAGGCCACAAAAGTAATAAAAGTATCAGAAAAATAATGAAAATAATATTAGTTGTATTATTATTTCTCAAGCTGTACAAGCTGAATAGACTATTATTAAAATACTTTCCTGTTATAATAAAGTTTACTATAAATGCTATCACATACAAATTATATACGATAAGCATTGTATATTTCACTAGTTTTGGTGTGAATAGTATGATGATAGAACTTAATAGGAGAATAACTACCAGAAGTACTAAATATAAAAAAGAAGTTGCGCTTATATATCTTATGCAAAAATATATTGAAACAAAGAATAGTATTAGCAAGAGAAGTGATTTTCCTATATTATTTTTCTTTAAAATACTATCGATTTTTTTAATTAAATTAATCATTGTAATCTCCTTATGCAAAATAAATACTTACGTTTATTCCTTTCTATCTGCTCTTTTCCACAAATACCCATTAGCATCAAACTTACACCATTTTCTATTTGATTCTTTTTCAAGATAGAACCACCGCTAGTATTAAGTTACTTTTTTTCATAATAAATCCCCACCCTTATAGAAATAAAAATTATTTTCAAATATATATTATCATTTAAAATTAATTTTGTCTACTAAAATATTATATATATTCATAAAAAATTTAATAAAAATACAATTCTATATATTGATTTAGAATTTTTTTCAACACATATTATAAAATGAAAAATTAAAGCTAAAACACAGGTTTTGATGTTAAATTTAGATTGAGGATTTTTATATTTAACAAATGAGGATGTAAAGATGAAAAAAAATAATTACATTAAGAAGAAGATACTTGTGTTTTCTGCATTTTATGAGTTTAATCTTAAATTCATGCATTATAGCTTGCCTCAATTTATATGCATTAGCAGAAAATATTTTTTATTTGTGGTATTATTTCAAATAATTTTCATATTAGTTTTGTATAATTAATAAGAGAGATGATTCTCTTGATTTTTATTTTAAGAAAACGGTATCATAAATTTTGTGAAATATTTCAAAGTTACTTAAATATGGGCGTGATAAAAATATTAAATTAATTTATATAAGTGTTTTAAGAGGAAAGGAGAGTTTGAATGAAAAAACAAATGGTACTAGTTTTAACTGCAACAATGTTATTTTCTACTTTATCCTCAGGAGCTAAGGCAGATAGCAGGATACTGAATATTATGGGAAATAATAGAACAGAGACGTCTGCAATAGCAGCAAAATTATCAGATGATTCATCGATTGAGGATTATGGTAAAATCCAGGGCAATTATGTATTTGCAAACTCAAAATATTTTTCAGATGCATTGAGTGCATATAACCTAGTGTTTGACAAAAATGCTAGACTTATCCTAATTGACAATAGTACTGATATAGATAAGTACATAAATGGTGCCAATAATGCCTATATAGTAGGAGGTACAGGGGCAATATCTAGTCAAATGGAGAACAAAATTAGGTCTAGGTTTAAGATGGTCAAGAGATATGGTGGTTCAAATAGGTATATTACCAATAGTTTGATACTTGATGATTGTAACTTTACTAAGCTTGGTATTGCTGATGGAAGAAATTATCCAGATGCATTGGCAGCGAGTGGATATTTGAGAGAAAATGGATACGGACTTAAGTTAGTTAATGGATCTAACAAGTATGTCTTAGATTCTAGGTATGAAGGTATCTGTACTTTTGGTGGTGTAAACTCTGTTAAATATGCTATGGGACATAGGATAGCTGGTAAAAATAGGTATGAAACATCCCAAAAAATAAATTCAATGTTTAGTCCAAAGTCAGCAGCTATGGTTTACGGAGAAGATTTCCCGGATGCTATGGCAGCCCTTAATGTTATATTTAGAAATTACCAAGGCAATGACAAGAAACCTACTGCAGTTGTCTTATCAAAAGGAAGCCTAAATAATAATGACAAACAATATTTATCTAAGATGTCTGAGGTGTATTTGGTAGGTGGAAGGGTAAAAGATGTATTTAAATCAAATGACAAAATAGATGAAAAAACAAATGTAAGTGATAAAATATCCAAAAATCCAAAGCCAAAGCCAATTGAAGAAAGTGGATTAATTATTGAGTCAGAAACCAATAATTTGCCAGTAAAAAAACTTTCTTATGATAAATATATGGAAACTTTTAGAGATGACCTGACTGACCGAGAAAGAGAACTTGCAAAAAGGGTTAATGACTACAGAGAGTCAAAGGGACTAGCTAGACTACCTATTTCAAAAAGTTTGACTAAAGTTGCAAGATCACATGTATGGGACCAAAACAATAATTATAGGCCTAGAACTGATTCAAGAGGAATCAGTGGTAATTTTCATGGTTGGTCAGATAATGGACCTTGGAAGGGGGTAATATATACAGGTGATCATCACTATGCTGAATTGATGTGGAGTAAGCCATCTGAACTAAGCGAATATACAGGTTATGGATATGAAATTTCAGCAGGAGGCGGATTTATTAGACCTAAAGAAGCATTGGAATTGTGGAAGCATTCTTCAGGACATAATGCAGTAATTGTAGGCGAAGGCGCTTGGGCAGGGCTTACTACCATGGGCGTAGGAATAGATGGTGAATATTCAAATATTTGGTTTGGAAAAGATACTGACCCTGCTGGTTATTACAGTGAATAATTATAATTTGTTATGATTAATTTTAAGGAGATTACGATGAAAAAATTATTATCTAAAATTTTTGCGGTTGTGCTTTCGATATTCATGCTTGTACCTGCATATGCGGATACAAACAAGAGGGTTGATCGAATAGCTGGAGGAAACCGAGAAGAGACAAGTGTAAAAATATCTAAAGAATCATTTGATACATCTGAATATGCAATACTTGCTACAGAAGGGGATTATCCAGATTCTCTATCAGGTGGTCAGCTGGCTCTTACGATTCAGGCACCTATACTACTAACTAAGAAAAATCAGGTAAGTAAAGGTGTTGTCGACGAGATGAGAAGACTAGGTGTTAAAAAAGTATTTGTTTTAGGTGGTACATCATCTATTTCAGATAGTGTCCTAGAAGGTATTGGTGACTTTAATCCAGAAAGATTAGGTGGTATAGATAGATATGAGACATCGAGGATAATTGCTAACAAGACTAAGGAACTAGGAGAAGCAAAGGGTATAAAATACGATGAAATGGTTGTTACGGATGGAAAAAACTTCCCTGATGCCCTATCTGCCAACTCATACTTATACAATAGGGGTGCCATTATGGTATTGAGTAGGGGAGACTATATTCCAAAAACAGATATGAAAGTTACTGTAATAGGTGGAGTTAGTTCGCTACCTTTTGCTGGCGTACCAGTAAACAGGATAGCTGGAAAGGATAGGTATGAGACATCAACATTAGTAGCAGAGAGATTCAAGGGTGGCCTAGAAACAGCAATACTTGCGAGTGGAGAATCATTCCCAGATGCACTTACATCTACAGGTCTAATGATAAAGAATAATGCACCATTGCTTATTACTCCACCAAAGCATATGAAGATAGGTATATTAGGCTACTTGAACAAGTTCTCAAATGTTGTAATAGTTGGTGGTTATAATACAATATCAAAGGAAATCGAGCAGGTGACTATAACAGGAAAATTGATTAAACCACAGCCAAAACCACAGCCACAGCCACAACCAAAGCCACAGACAAAGCCTGTATCTAAAAAAGTGGTAATCAATTGGCCAAGGGGTATATGTCAGATGTCGTTGGATAAAAATACTTTTGATAAGTACTTATATTATAAAGTAGATTCATACAATAATTTAGTGCTTTATTCAAAAAAAGATGGAAATGAAGAAATTAGCAGATATGCTGTTTTTGATGAGAGAGGATATAGGGAATTAGGGACTAGATACAGGGCACACCTATATAGAATCGTAGAGAAAAAAGGTAAAAAGCTCTACATTGTATGGGAGTGCTATAAACCATATTTTACAAATACAGCAGCAGGTAAAGTTGTAGATAGATTTTCAAATAGTTTGAGTGGACTTAATGGGTTTAGAGTTAGATCTTTAAGATAAAAGATATACATTTAATAGACGAATACCTTATTAATAATCCCTCAAATCCTAGACAATCCAACACTTACATGGTATAATTAATTGGATAAACATTTATAATTAATTTTGGAGGGTAAGAGATGGTAACAGCAAGTGATTTTAGAAAGGGCGTAACTTTCGAAAAGGACGGACAGCCTTGCTTAGTTGTAGATTTCCAGCACGTTAAGCCAGGAAAGGGAGCAGCCTTTGTTAGAACTAAGTACAAGAATTTGATAACAGGTGCAATAAGAGAAGAAGCCTTCAACCCTAGTGATAAATTCCCTAAAGCAAACATAGAAACAAAGCAGATGCAGTATCTATACAATGATGGAGAATTATATTACTTCATGGATGAAGAAACATATGATCAGATACCTCTTAACTATGAGCAGGTAGAAGATGCTATCAAGTTCTTAAAGGAAAATGAAGTAGCAACTATAAGATTCTATCAGGGATCACCATTCCAGGTAGAAGGTCCAAACTTTGTTGAGCTAGAAATAGTTGACACAGAGCCAGGTATCAAGGGAGATACAGCAAGTAATGTTACTAAGGCAGCAACTGTTGAAACAGGTGCAGTAATACAGGTACCATTATTTATTAACGTTGGAGATAAGGTAAAGATAGACACTAGAACAAGTGAATACTTATCAAGAGTTAACCAGTAATCGAATTAAAATACCTGTAATTTACTTACAGGTATTTTTGATTATACAAAATAAAATAAAATATACAAGGAGTGGTAGAAATGGCGTCCCTAAAGGGTCAAATAAGAGAAAAAATCAGCTCTTTTGAAAAGAAGATAGGTTATGTTTTTAATGACAAGGAAAATATACAGGTAGCTCTTACACATTCTTCTTTTGCAAACGAGCACAAGGAATACAAATACAATGAAAGACTTGAATTTTTGGGTGACTCTGTACTAGGTTTAGTTGTGAGTGATTATTTATTCAGTGTCAGAACAGATTTGCCAGAAGGTCAGTTGACGAAGTTTAGGGCAAATGTGGTTTGTGAAGAATCCCTTAGTGTTGTAGCTAGAAAGTTGAACCTTGGTGAGTACTTATTGCTTGGCAATGGGGAAAGACAATCAGGTGGTAGCGACAGAGATTCAATATTAGCAGATGCGACTGAAGCAGTTATAGCTGCAATTTATATAGATGGTGGTCTTGATAAGGCAAAAGAATTCATCATGTATAATCTAAGAGATGTAATAGCAAAGACTATTGATGGCAATATCTTCAGAGACTATAAGACTATATTACAGGAAGTAATCCAGAGTAAAAATGGAAGGATTTCTTATAGGTTGGTCCAGGAAAAGGGACCTGACCATGATAAGGTATTTGAGATGGAAGTAAGGTCAGGCAATAAGGTACTTGGCTTTGGTCTAGGCAAGAACAAGAAGGATGCAGAAAAAGAAGCTGCTAAAAACGCCCTAGAAAATATGGGAGAAGATATATAATGAAGAAAAAAATAATACCCATATTTGTACCCCACCAAGGCTGTCCCCATGACTGTATCTTCTGTAATCAGAAGAAGATAACAGGTCTGTCTACCTCTATGACAGATGAGGATGCAAGGGATATAATTATCGAGAGTCTAAAGACTATACCAGATGATGCTGAGGTTGAGATAGCATTTTTTGGTGGAAGTTTTACAGCAATAGATATAGACATACAAAGAAAATTGTTGTCAGTTGCCAAAGACTTTAAGGATATGGGAAAGGTAGATGACATAAGACTTTCTACACGTCCAGACTGTATAGATGACAAGGAACTTGACCTACTAAAAGAGTATGGTGTCACTATAATTGAGTTGGGTGTTCAGTCTATGAATGAGGATGTACTTGTCAAGAGTATCAGAGGCCACCATAGGGATGTGGTATTTACAAGTGCCAAGATGATAAAGCTTGCAGGCTTTAAGCTAGGCCTACAGATGATGCTAGGTCTTCCAGGAGATTCAAAGGACAGGTGTATAAGCACTGCTAGGGACTTTGTTGATATTAAGCCGGATTTTGTCAGGATCTATCCTACCTTGGTTATCAAGGAGACAGGTCTTGAAGAAGAGTTAAAATCAGGAAGGTATAGACCATTTACTATAGAAGAATGTATAGATATTAGCAAGAAATTGATGGTGATATTCTACCTAAATGATATTGGAGTTATAAGGGTAGGATTACAGGCAACTGAGGATATACAGCTTGGTCTAGACGTACTGGCAGGGCCATACCATCCAGCATTTAGAGAACTGGTTCGTTCAAGGATGGTCAGGGATTATTTAGATGATGTCATATCTAGAAGATATGAAGAAGAGGGGTACGATCCTAGTAAGGGTGATAATTGTAAGAGTTTTGAAAATGGCTATGTTAAAATAGACAAAAAAGACCTGCTTATCAAGGCTAACCCTAGGGACATATCCATGATAGTAGGAGATAAGAGATCAAATAGAGAATATATAAACACTAAATATATGACTAGGTTTAAGACTATGGCAGACAAGAACCTAGTAGATGAATTAGTAGTGATGATAGATGGTAAATTAGTTGATAGGATTACCTATAAAGATTTGTATATGAGGCTAGCAAAGCTATACCAGTTGGGCTAGTGAAAGGAGATAGAATGTATTTAAAGAAGCTTGAGTTGAAGGGATTTAAGTCCTTTCCAATGAAAACAGATATATTCTTTGACAAGGGTGTTACGGCAATAGTAGGTCCTAATGGCAGTGGTAAGAGTAATATATCCGATGCTGTTAGGTGGGTCCTAGGTGAGCAGAGTATCAAGAGTCTTCGTGGTGAAAAAATGGAAGACGTGATCTTTTCAGGTACTGATTCCAAGAAGGCCATGAATTATTGTGAAGTTGCTATCACCCTAGATAATTCTAATGGTGAAATAGATATAGATTCAAACGAATTGGTCATAAAAAGAAAGGCCTACAGGACTGGTGAGTCTAATTTTTATATAAATGGTAAATCATGTAGACTAAAGGACATCAGGGAAATTTTGATGGACACAGGCATAGGCAAGGATGGCTACTCTATTATAGAACAGGGTAAGGTTGAAGATATACTAAGCAACAACCCAGCCAATAGGAGAAAGATATTTGATGAGGCTTGCGGTATAGCCAAGTATAGATATAAAAAGAATGAAGCAGAGAGAAACCTTAAAAAATCTAGTGAAAATCTAGAAAGGATAAATGACATATTTGAAGAGGTGGACAAGCAGTTGAAACCTCTTGAGAGACAGCAGGTAAAGGCCAAAAAGTACATAGTCCTAAGAGATGAATTAAAAATTCTTGAAATAAATGACTTTATAAACAAAAACAAGGGACTAGAAGAAGAAATTAGCCAATATACAGCTAAGATCCAGGAGATATCAAAAGAGATGGAAATCTTGGGTCAGGAAAAATTTGACCTTGAAGAAGACCTAGTTTCTCTATCTAAGGAGATTGACGAATTAGAAATCTTGTTAGACAAGATGGGTGAAGACAACATAGATATGAAAACAAAAATTTCATATAAGAAGTCAGAAATTCAGGTGTCTAAGGAGAAGGTCAAATTCCAAGAGGGTGAGATTGAAAGAAAGAAAAATGAAATTAAGCTCGCTGATAAAAAAATAGAAGTAGATAATATAGAGCTTGACAAGGTCCACAAGAGGGCTGATGAAAAGTCATACGAAATAGAGTCTATAGAAGAATCTATGGAAGATATCTTCAATCAGAAAATCAGACTAGAAAAGGTGCTAGAAGACCTTGATAATAAGATAAATGATAACAAGTCAACATCAATATCCTTGTTAGAAAAAAGAGAAAATATATCTCAGGATTTTACAAGGGTTGGTGCTAATATTGATAATATGAAGGCTAGGCTTGAGGATATAGGCATCCAAATAGATGACCTAAACAAGGAAATAGGACTAGATGACAAGGACATTGATTCAAAGAATCTAGAGCTTGAAGACCTATCAAAAGACCTAGACAAGATAACAAAGACTATATCTGAAAAGTCTTTAGAGCTAAAAGACAGAGAGTCTGATTATAGGGCAAAGACCAAGAGCCAGCAGGACCTAAATTACTCAATAGCAAGTTTAAGGAGTAAGCACAACACATATGTAGATATGGAAAACCACCACGAAGGATTTAACAGGGGTGTAAAAGAGGTCCTTAAAAACAAGAATATCAAGGGTATAAGAGGTGCTTTTGGAGAACTTGTAAGTGTTCCTCAAAAATATGAAAAGGCCATAGAGGCTTCCCTTGGTGCTGCAATACAGAATGTAGTAGTAGAAGATGAGGCCTCAGCAAAGACAGCTATTAGCTACCTTAAAAAGAACAATTTAGGCAGGGTTACGTTTTTGCCTATGAATGTTATGAGGTCAAATAAGTTGAAATTTGATAGGACCTATAAGACAGACTACATAGGTATATGCTCAGACCTTATCCAATACAGCAAAGAGTATACAAGCCTAGTTGAAAACCTACTTGGTAGGGTTGTTCTTGTAGAGGATATAGACAGGGCAGTAGCCCTTGCTAGAGAAGCAGGCCATAGGTTTAAGATAGTCACACTTGAAGGAGATATAGTAAATCCAGGTGGTGCTCTGACAGGTGGATCCCTAAAGGTCAATAGTAATATATTGTCCAGGAAGAGGATAATAAATGAACTAGACTTAGAAATAAAGTCTAAGGAAAAGGACAAATTGAACCTTGAAAATACAATAAGAGAATCTCATGAGTATATAGAGGACCTAGAAAAAGAGATAGAAGTCCTTAGAAATTCAAAATTAGGCAAAGATAGGTCAAGGATAGGTCTTGAAACAGAGTTGAAAATATTGACTGAATCTAAGTCTAATAAGAAAAAGAATATAGATTCATATAAGGAAGAATCAAGTAAAATAAGAGATTCTATTGAGTCTAGTAAAAAGATATATGAAGAGTGCCAAAATACACTTGAAAGTATATCCATAGAATCAAAGGACAATACATCAAATATAGAAGACCTTGTTCTTGAACACAAAAAGGCTAACCTAGAATTTGGTGAGGTGGTAAAGGTATATAACGAGAAGAACCTAGACCTAGTAAGGGAAAAGGAAGCCTTTAAAAACCTAATAGAAGAAATATCAAGAATCTCTAATGATATAGATGAATCCAAAGACAGGCAGAAAAAACTAGGAGACTCTATAGCTGAAAACGAAAATGAGCTAAACTTCCTAGACGAGCTGATAGAAAAGTATGAAAAAGAGCTCGTTGAAATGGAAGCTAACTTGGAAGAAATGTCCCAGACCATGGTTGAAAAAAGGTTGGAAAAAGACGACCTTAGGATTGGATATGATGAAAAGAAAAGACTTGCTAGGGAAAAGGATAGGTCATACAACAATTATAGGGAAGATAACTTCAACTATGAGTCAAAACTTGATCGTGCTAGGGTTGCAAGTGACAACATACTTACAAATCTGTATGAAAAGTATGACTTGACCTATGTTCAGGCTATGGACTACAGGGACCAGGAACTAGAAGTAGACCTTGCAAAGATAGAGAAACTTAAAAAGTCTATCAAAAACCTAGGAAATGTCAACCTAGACTCAATAGATGAGTACGAAGAGATAAAGGAACGTCATGAGTTTTACTCAAGTCAGAAGCTAGACCTAGAAGAGTCAATAGAATCCCTAAACGGACTTATTGATGATCTAGTAGAAAAGATGAAGAAGGAATTTCTTGATAGCTTTAAAATAATAAATGACAACTTTAAAAAGGTATATAAGAGTCTATTTGAAGGTGGAAATGCTGACCTAAAGATCAGTGATTATGAAAATGTACTTTCTTGTGATATAGAGATTACAGCCCAGCCCCCTGGCAAAAAGATGAAGAACCTATCCCTACTATCAGGTGGAGAAAAGGCCATGACAGCTATCTGTATCCTATTTGCAATACTGATATCAAAGCCGACACCTTTCTGTATACTTGATGAAATAGAGGCCCCACTTGATGATGTCAATGTGTATAGGTTTGGAGCGTTTTTAAAAGACCTAAGTTCAGGTACCCAGTTTGTTGCAGTTACACACAGGAGGGGTACTATGGAGGTTGCTGACTATATTTATGGTATTACAATGCAGGAAAAAGGGGTATCATCTGTAATAAGTATTAGGCTAAACGAAGCTGAAAAGATGATAGAGTCATAGGAGGTAATATGTTTAAATTCTGGAAAAAGTCTGAAGACAAAGAGCTTGAAGAAATAGAAAAAGAAGAAATTCATAAAGAAGCCATAGAAAAAATAGAAGAACTTGAAGAAATTGTCAAGGAAGAGCAGGAGAAAAAGAAAGAGTTAATCGAAGAACTTGAGCAGTTGTCTGAGCTTAATTCGGATGATAAGTATGCTCAAGATGAAGTAGAAGAAGAATCGCAAGAAGAGGTTAAAAAGGGGCTTTTTGCTCGTCTTATGGAGGGGTTATCCAAGACTAAGTCCAATATTATGGGCAGGGTAGATGATATACTAAATTCATACACAAAGATAGACGAAGATCTATTAGAAGAGCTTGAAGAAGTCCTAATAACTGCGGATGTTGGGCTTACAACTACTATGGATATCATAGACCAGTTGAGGGTCATGATTAAAAAGAGGGGGGTTACAGACCCACTTGAAGTAAGAGACCTATTAAAGGAGATAATATCTAACATACTTACAGAGGGCAATCCTAAGATAGAGATAGATCCTAGTCCCGCAGTCATAGTCATGGTAGGAGTAAATGGTGTAGGTAAGACTACAACTATAGGCAAACTAGCTCAAAAATATAAAAAAGACGGCAAAAAGGTAATGCTTGCTGCTGCTGATACATTTAGGGCAGCTGCTACCGAACAGCTTGATATATGGGCTACAAGGGTTGGAGTAGACATAATAAAGCACCACGAAGGAGCAGATCCAGGAGCTGTTATATTCGATGCTATAAAGGCATCACAATCTAGAAAAGTAGACTTACTTATATGTGACACTGCAGGAAGACTCCACAACAAGGCCAATTTGATGAACGAGCTAGGCAAGATATTCAAGATAATAGATAGGGAATATCCAGAGGCTAAAAAGGAAGTACTATTAGTTGTAGATGCTACAACTGGTCAGAATGCTGTCAGCCAGGCCAAGACATTCAAAGAGGTTGCAGACATAACAGGCATAGTCCTTACCAAGCTAGACGGTACTG
>ENA-OPBO01000068-OPBO01000068.1-human-gut-metagenome-genome-assembly--contig:-NODE-68-length-87355-cov-8.063986_pt1 | contig 87355 bp, 70 predicted proteins | sample MGYA00241071_ERZ501458 | MGnify/ENA primary metagenome ERZ501458 (study PRJEB25962, sample SAMEA2042509) | human gut metagenome | biome: human gut; feature: human-associated habitat; material: faeces... | reverse complement strand
CGTGCTGAAAATCGCGCCTTATCACACGCTGAAATTTGGTGGTATCGGGAAATTGGCGTATCTTTGCACTGTCGTTCAAAGAAAGGCTACAATCATAAGTTTTAAAGCTTTTGCCCTTACAGGGCGACAGGGGTGCGCCCATAATAACCCAGGGCGATGCCCTGGGCTAGGAGCTTCTGCCCTTTCAGGGCGTGTGGGGCAAAACTTGCGAAAGTTCTGTCGGTTATTTAAAAACCTGGCAAACCGGTTTTCGTTCGCTGTTTGGCTCAGACAGCCCACTGTTCTTCCTATCGCTAGTCTGCTGTTCTAGTTTCTCCAGTCTGCTGTTCTTGTTTCACTCGTCAGCTGTCCCCGATAAATAAAACCATTTTTTTCCTTTTTAAAAATCACTTTTTTCCTTTTCCCATCCTCATTTAAAAATAAAATTTGTACTTTTGCATACGTTTTAACGTGTTAACAGTAATCTTGGCAGATGCCAAATACAAAAATAAGAACGAAATGGATACATTATATTTATTGCAGTTCGCCTGTTTCCTATTTATGCTCGTCAATATCCTCATCCTGGGTATTACCCGACTGCACATGAAGTGGATGAACCGGCGATATGAAGTGTCACGATGGCTGATTATCGGAGCCATGGTAGGATTAGCCATACAATTTCTCATGCAGATGCTTCTGGGCTTCCGGGCTCAAGATGCTGCTGTGGGAGCCGTTTTCAACATTCTGGTCTATCCCCCTTGCTTCTCGCTCATCTCTATTGGCATTTACAATATCGAGGCAACGCATGCCAACCGCCGGAAGATGAGCATCGTTTGCGCCAGCATTTATGCCGCCATATTGGCTGCCTTCTGCATCGGCTTTATCCAGAGCGGAAACTTCCATATCGGCAGCTGGATTTATGTGATGATAGTCCTGTTCGCCTTCAGCGTAGCCTATTGCATCTATATGATAATAGTGGAAATCAGAAAGCGCAGAAGGATGCTGGAGGTGATGGCTGGTTATGATATCCTGCCTTACGTGAGATATGCGCGAGCCAGTGTATTCATGGTCTTTTTCCCTGCAGTAGCCCTGCCTTTTGCAGTTCTTTCCACCAAATCTCTATATGTAATCGGACCTCTGGGACTGCTTGCTGTCTTTTTCTTCACGCTCAGTTTCATGGCTTTGGGCTATAATTACATGCCTACCGAAGAACTCTTGGATAAGGAGGAAGAAGAGGAGGCTGCCATGGAATGTGTGGAAGACAATGCCTGTTTAGAACTGCAGGATGAAGAACTTGATGATAAGAAAGAAACTTTACAATCACAGCGTTCAAAAAGACGGCAGAAGATCGTCCGTGAGAAGTTGGATGAATGGTGTGCTACCAAGGGTTATAGGGATACGTCGCTGAATATGATTACCCTGTCACGTTCATTGAATATCAGCAGATACGAGTTGTCGCGCTACCTCTCATCCTGTCTCAATACCACCTTCCGCCCCTGGCTTGCCGAGGTGCGTTTTGAGGCTGCCAAGAAGATGATGTTGGATAACCCCGACTTCGGTAATGACATCATTTCTGCCGAGTGTGGCTTCTCTTCCCGTACCCATCTCTACCGTATGTTCAAAGAGAAAGAAGGCTGCTCTCCGACGGCTTGGAGAGAGAAAAACTGTTAAAAAGTATGTATTAGGTGTCGCATTCCTCACGAATGAGACACCTTTTTTGTAGGAATGCGACACCTATGTGGGGGAATGCGACACCTAGTTTCAAAGAAAAACACTATCTTTGCACCATGAAAAGTATAATAGAATCATTAGCCAAAGAAGAACAGGCTATCCTGATAGTAGCTTTGTTTCTTCTCATTTATGTTGGCATCATGATTAATGTCATGGTGAGGGAATATAGGACCTATCTTGATGATTACCCGATGTGTCATTTCAGTCTGGGTGATTTCATCAGGAGAGGGCGTTTCTATATCTGCCTCATTCTCGGCGTAGTGTTTATCACGTTCGTATGTCTGGTAGTCAGTCTGATGGCAATCAGTATTCAGTAATTTCTTGATAAAATATAATAACAAAACATATTTATTTATGATGAAAAGATTTACAAATCAATCCAATGGGTCGCACGTCGGCCGTATTAACAATGGGGGGGGCGATAATCCGTAGATTCGCTCTCTTCCCATTGATGTTGCTCATGTTGTTGCTTCTGCCAGCCGGCATGGTTGCGCAGACATCAGCTTCCAGTTCTAAGTATATAGCAACGTATGAATCCTCCACCCAAACCTTGACTTTCAAGAAATTTGTGGGAGAAACCCTTCCTGATAATAGTGTTGTTGTGGAAGATAAGATGAGGGTGGATGCTATCAATAAGAATTTAGGGAATGGCACGATTGTGCACATTGTTTTCGATAAGAGCTTCAGTACATACAAGCCTACATCGTTGAGCTATTTCTTTAATCGTCTCACAAAACTGGAAACAATTACAGGCCTGGAATATCTGAATACTGAGAAGGTAACGGATATGAGCTACATGTTTTATAACTGTGTTGCTCTCACCTCTCTTGACGTCACTAAGTTCAATACAGCGAATGTGAAGAATATGGGAAACATGTTCTATAGTTGCTCAGCTCTCACCTCTCTCGACGTCACTAAGTTCAATACAGAGAATGTGGCAAATATGAGTTACATGTTCTATAGCTGTTCATCTCTTAAATCGCTCGATGTTACTCATTTCAATACAGCGAATGTGAAGAATATGACCAGTATGTTCTCTGGCTGCTCATCTCTCACCTCGCTAGATGTTACTCATTTCAATACAGCGAATGTGACGAATATGATCAGCATGTTCTCTGTCTGCTCAAAACTCACCTCGCTCAACGTCACAAACTTCAATACCGCGAATGTGAAGAGTATGAGCCACATGTTCAATTCCTGCTCAGCTCTCACCTCACTCGACATCACAAACTTCAACACAGAGAATGTGACTAATATGAGCTACATGTTCAATTCCTGCTCATCTCTCACCTCTCTCTATCTCACTAACTTCAATACAGAGAAGGTGACGAATATGGAAAGGATGTTTTCTGACTGCCAAGCTCTCACCACCATCTACACCAGCAGTGAGTTTGTAACACCCCAGGTATCTAAGAGTAGCGGTATGTTCACAAATTGTGAAAAACTCAAAGGTGAAGAAGTATGGAAAAAATACAAGGCTACCGACAAGACTTATGCCAAGATAGAAGGTGGATATTTTAGTGTTGGAATCCCTATGGTGAAATATGCTGACGGCACGCTGACCTTCTTTCTCGCATCCAAGGAGACTTTGGGAGAAAATGAGTATGAACTCAATAGTGGTAAAAATTTACCTGGATGGATGAAACACACATTAGGCATTACCAAGGTTGTGTTCGATACTTCATTTGCTAATGCAAGACCAACGAGTTGTTATAAGTGGTTCTATTGGTGCGAAAACCTGAAGCAAGTAGAAGGCATAAAGAATCTGAATACCAAGGAGGTTACGGATATGGCAGATATGTTCTGTGAATGCAAAGATCTCTCTTCGCTAGATGTCTCAGGTTTCAATACCGAGAAAGTGACGGATATGTCCGGAATGTTCTATGACTGCATAAGTCTCAAATTGCTCGACGTCGCCAAGTTCAATACTGCTAATGTGAAGAGTATGAGTAATATGTTTTACAACTGCCAAAATCTCGCCTCGCTCAACGTCACAAATTTCAATACTGCGAATGTGACTAATATGCAAGGAATGTTCTCTGGCTGCTTCGCTCTCACAACCATCTACGCCAGCGATAAGTTTGTAACGACCAACGTAGAAACAGGTTCTAATATGTTCTTTAATTGTATAAACCTCAAAGGTTTTATAGATTATAAGAATAACTCAGACAAGACTGACCACACCTACGCCAACTACAAGACTGGCTACTTCACCAAACTGGTAGGCAAGAATGGCGATGAGAAGATAGGAGCAACGGGAGAAACTCTTGCTACGGATAATCTCGTTCTTGACGACGATAAGGATTTCGTGGCTTACGAGCCATTCGTAGCCAAGGCTGCATCTTATAGCCGTACAATGAATGCTGGCACTACCTGGGCAACGCTCTGCCTGCCATTCGAGGTATCTCTCGCAAATCAGAACTTCCGTGCCTTCAAGCTCCTTTCGGCTGATGATGTTACAGAAACCGTAGAACTCGAAGAGATTGAGGGAAGCATTGAGGCTGGTACTCCTGTTATCATCAAGATGAAGGATGGAGCAACAAAGCTCAACTTCACTGTAGCCGACAAGGAGATTGCAAAAGATGTTCAGACTGCAGAAACCGCTAATGGCAACTATCAGCTCCAGGGACTCTATACCCAGAAGGAGTTCAGCAAGGATACTGATAACAACTGCTACATCGTGAAGGGCTCCAAGCTGATGAACCCTGCCAAGCTGTTGGGTGAAACAGCAACAAAGTCTGTGGGCAGCAAGCCTTTCCGTGCTTACATGGCAGATAACTCATCTGCTCCTGCAGCAGGTGCCAGAATGTTCAGCATCAGCGTTGGCGGTAGCACCACTGCCATCGAGCAGTTGGAGTCTACAGCAGATAGCAAGGCAGAATACTACGATCTCCAGGGCCGTCGCCTCCAGAATTTGCAGAAGGGCATAAACATCGTGAAGCGTGGCGGCAAGACCATGAAGGTTATCATTAAGTAATAAAAAAAAGTAATAAAACATAGATATGAAAAAGAAAAGATATATCAAGCCAGTGGTTAGCGTCATGGAAATGGAAACCACAGCCATCCTCGCCGGCTCTGTTATCCAGAAGGCGTCAGATGAGGATTACAGCGAAGAAAATGTGAAGGATTTCTGGGATAATGAAACTAATAAGGGAATTTGGGCAGACTAGCCCCTGATTCTCTATCGTACCCCCAGGCGGCACATCTGATGCCTGGGGCAAAATAAAAAGCCCCCGGAGCTATTACGCTTCGGGGGCTTTTTCTGCTTTCTTCCTTATGCTTCCTTATACTTCTTTCCAATCTACCAATCCCTTTCCCTTATCATCCAGTTCTATGGCAAGGGCGATTACTTTTCTCTTGTCAGCCTTGAATGGCTCGGCATACTGCTTGGCTTTTATCTGCTCCGTGGCAGCATCCACGCCACCGTTATTGCTCTGCTTCTGAAGTAAGCACTGGCAATATCGTCTCGTAAAGTGATTTTTTTACCTCAGAATTCGGAAATCCTAGCAAATAGATTCCATCCATATATCCCTTTATCGTAAGATACCCCAACTGATAAAGGACAAGTTCTGCTCCACCATCAGTCACATCAGAAGTCTCCAGTGTATCGCTAATTATCGGACAATACTCGAAATCTTTCAACCTCTTTTTAATATCATCTTCAAACTTAGAGAGTAGTGGCGATGTCCCGGATGAAAACCAATAGTTCTTCAAATCAGAATCTGCCAATGCATTGATAAGACAGAAAGGATTGAATACATCAACCTTGTTTCTGCGACAGAAGTGATAGCCACCATAATAAGAAGACAGTTGCATAGCAGCTTCATCGAATGTCCATCCTTTACATGCTGCCAATTTGTTGATTTCCGGTTTGAAATAACAGATAGCTTCTTCTTTTGTGATACCACATAGAGCAGCATATTCTGAATCAAAACCAATGAAACTCAAATTGTTGAGACCTGAGGTTAGGGAGAATTGCGAAAATTTGGTGCAGCCTGTGATAAAAACAAAGTTTTCGAATTTGTCCATAGATTTGAGAATGACAAATACGTCTCTGTATATTGCCGTACATTTTTCGTATAACGGAGTCTTCCAGGAATGCTGCAATGGAGAGTCATATTCATCGATGAGAATGGCCACCTGCAAACCTGTTTTGTTGTATGCAGTCTTTATAATTTCTATCAGACGAGTAGCTAACGGAGAATTACCTCTTGTTTCTATCTCATACAAAGATTCATATTCCTGAAAGGTATAGTCTAGATAACCTTTCAGACTTTCCGGCTCTGCGCCCGCACGACTCATATCCAGTCTTATGACAGGTCGCTTCACCCATTCCGTCTCCATCTGCATGATCTTCAACCCCTCAAAGAGTTCCTTCTTACCCATGAAGTAGGCTTCGAGCGTATCGACCAGCACTGATTTACCAAAGCGGCGTGGACGGCTCAGGTAATTATACTTTTTCCCTCTGTTGGCAAGTTGCCAGATGATATCTGTCTTGTCAACATAAAGGTATCCACCCTTTCTGATTTCCTCGAAAGACTGGATGCCTACCGGCAATTTTCTATCGTTAGTCTCTATCATAATTCCTAATCTTTGTTTTCCAATTGCAAATTTACGATTATTTTCCCAAACCGCCATGCTTTTTCTTCTTTTTTTAATGAGCTAGAAAGAATCTTACGGATGGTCTTATGCTCCTCTTGAAATAAATGATGTAATAAAGTTGGTTAAAAATGTAGTAAATGCTTGTTTGCTTGTCGTTTTTTTAGTATCTTTGCGATGAAAAATAAAACTCAAGTGTGGAAAATGTGGTGAATTTCACAAAAGAAGTATCAGAAATGTGCAAACTTACACATTTTCCGCACTTTAACGATGGAGGTGCTAAAAAATGTTTAATAGAATAATTATTCAAGAATTAAAACAATGGAGAGCTAAAAAAGACCGTAAGCCATTGATTATGCTGGGCGCTCGACAAGTAGGAAAGACTTCTGTACTTCAGAAGTTCGGAGAAGAATATTTTGAGCATTGTGCATATTTTAGTCTCAATGAAGAAGAGGGAGTCTGCGATATCTTTCGCAAGACCAAGAACCCGCTGCAAATCATCGAGCAATTGTCATATCTTACTTCAGAACCTATTTTGCCTCAGAAGACTTTGCTTATTCTTGATGAGATACAAGACTGTCCGGAAGCCATTAGCGCAATGAAATATTTCTGCGAAAAGACGCCGGAATATGTTGTGGCTTGTGCTGGTTCTCTTTTGGGGTTGGCTTTTGGGCATCAAGGCTTTTCGTTTCCTGTGGGTAAGGTTGACCATATAAATATGTATCCTGTCACTTTTTCTGAGTTTTTGGAGCAGCGAGATGAAAGGCTTTACCAATATTATATGTCAATAGATAGCTTGGAACCACTTCCTGACGTTTTTTTTGATAGACTTTCTCAGGCATTTACTGCCTATCGTATATCTGGTGGAATGCCAGCTGCGGCAATGAAGATGATAGAAAAGGATCTGAGTGGCGTGGAAACAACTCTACGTAATATCTTGCAAGATTATTCCTTGGACTTTGTGAAGCATGCTACGCCTTTACTGTCTAATAGGATTTCGCATGTTTGGAAGTCTTTGCCGTCACAGTTGGCTAAGGAAAATAGAAAGTTTGTTTATCAGCTGGTTCGTCCTGGTGCAAGAGCGAGGGAATATGAGGATGCTCTTACATGGCTTAAAAATGCGGGATTGATATATAAGGTAAGCTTGTGCTCTACTCCGCAAGTTCCTTTGAAATCGTATGAAGATTTGAGCATCTTCAAGATTTATAGTCTTGATGTGGGATTATTGAGAGTGCTTGCTGATTTGAGTCCTGAGGCTTATCTGGTTGATAATCCTATATTTAAAGAATATAAGGGCGCTTTGGCAGAGAATTATATTCTTCAGAGTCTAGTGGCTAATGGCGTTAATTGTTCCCATTATTGGGCTTCGGGTAATAAAGCAGAAGTGGAATTTATTGTTCAGCGTGGTTTGGAAGTTATTCCGGTGGAAGTGAAGTCGGGTACCAGTGTCACGGGGCGTAGTTTGATAGAGTATAACAAAAGGTACTCACCTGGTTTGCGCATCAGATATTCGATGCTTAATCTCAAGAGGGATGATTCCTTTATCAACATCCCTCTTTTCCTGGCTGATAGAACGGAGAAACTGATTTTTAAATAATTTTTAATGAGAAAAAAGATATATGGGTGAAGAGGGGTGAAGAGTGGGTGAAGAGATAAAGAAAACTCTTCACCTCCCGAAACCCCGATAAACAGAGGGGGTACGGGCGAGAAGGTGAAGAGTGAAGAGATAAATCGGGATTGCTTATATTACAACTCATTTGTTGAATTGTCTGCATAAATCTTCTGGCTGAATCATCAGAAAACAGTTTTTTTCTTCTATAATTGTATCTTTTACCATTATAAATCTACCACTTATTTTTAGAACTATGAAAAATGTAAAGTCCTGATAATCAAATGCAATTATAAAAACAGGTGGCCATTTTTACCACTTAATTATTTAATCGACCAACAAATATCAGACATTTTATATACTTTTGCAACCGGAAACCAATCATGGATGGGTTCCCGACTATCAGACAACAATTTTAAACATAAATGAGAATAACTAAAGTTTAAATTATGAGAAAATCAAAAAGTAATGCGATGTTGCGAGGACTAGCAGCCTCAGCACTCGTCCTAATGGTCTCGGCGACAGCTTGGGGACAGAAGGTGAAGATTACGGGTACTGTAATCGACAATACCAATGAACCCGTTATCGGAGCTTCGGTTCTGGAGAATGGTACCAAAAATGGTGTTGCTACAGACCTGGATGGTCACTTCACCATTGAAGTACAGCCAGGTGCCAGACTCAAAATTTCTTATATAGGTTATAAGAATAAGGAAGTGAAAGCTTCTAACGGCGTACAGATTATGCTCGAAGAGGAGTCTAATATGCTCAACGAAGTGGTGGCTATCGGTTATGGCTCTGTCAAGCGTAAGGATGTAACTACTGCCGTATCCAGTGTGTCAGCCAAAGACCTTGATACCCGTCCTATCGTATCTGCCGCAGCAGGTATGCAGGGAAAGGCAGCCGGTTTGCAGATTTCGCAAGCCAACGGTCAGCCTGGTGCTTCACCAACCATACGTGTGCGTGGTACCACCTCTTTAAATGGTAGCAATGATCCGCTCTATGTAGTAGATGGTGTGCCAATGACCAATATCGACTTCCTGGCAGCTGATGATATTGATAATATCCAGGTGTTGAAGGATGCCTCTTCTGCTGCAATCTATGGATCCCGTGCAGCCAATGGTGTCATCATTATCGGTACAAAGCAGGGTAAGGCTGGCGTAGCCAAGGTATCTCTGAATGCACATTATGCATTTAATACTGTACGTGACAACCAGGAATCTCTTAATGCGGCTCAGTATAAGGAGCTGATGGATGAAATCGGTCTGGTGAAACTGCCGGAAGGCTTGAAAGACCAGACCGACTGGAAAGACGAGGTGTTCCGTACGGGTAATGTACAGGACTACCAACTCTCTATCACCAATGGTACCGATAAACTGAGATACTTTATCTCGGGTGGCTATACAGGCGAAAATGGTGTTATCAAGAAGTCAAGCTATCAGCGTTACAACTTCCGAGCATCTGTAGAGAACGATATACGTAAGTGGTTGCGACTCAATGCCAGTGTAACTTATTCTGATTATACCAACAAGGGTACAGGTATCATTTCGGGTGCCGGTTCTAACCGAGGCGGCGTAGTAACCGCTATCGTCAATACGCCAACCTATGCACCGGTATGGAATCCGGAGAATCCTAGCCAGTTCTACAACAACTTCTATGGCGTGAACATTACCTCGCCAGCAGAGAATATCGCCCGTACTCAGAATAATAAGTCTGCTTACAACCGATTGTTGGCAACCGGAAAGGCTACTTTCACCTTTATGCCTGAACTGACTTATAACACATCTCTCTCGTTCGACCGTACACAAGGAACAACCACCAACTTCCTTGACCCGATATCTACCACCATCGGCCGTCAGGAATTCGGTACAGGATATGATGGTAGAAACATCAGCAGCGTTATCGTATGGGACAATGTATTAAACTATAAGAAGGCATTCGGAAAGCACAGTCTGGATGCGATGGCTGGTAGTTCCTGGACACAGAGCAAGTGGAGCCAGAACTATATCAATGGTAGCAACTATGCCAACGATCTGTTCCCAACCTTGAATGCAGCCAACAAGATTTCCTGGACAGGAACCGGTTCATCAGCTTCTGATTGGGCAATTCTCTCAACATTCGCCCGTTTGCAGTACAACTGGAATGATACCTATATGGTAACCGCTAATATGCGTGCCGATGGTTCTTCCAAGTTGGCACCGCATCACCGTTGGGGCTACTTCCCATCATTCTCTGGTGCCTGGCGCGTAAGCAATGAGAAATTCATGAAGGATATCAAGTGGATTGACGACTTGAAGATTCGTGGAGGCTGGGGACAGACCGGTAACCAGAGCGGATTGGGCGATTACAGCTATCTGGCAAGATACAATATCAATCGTGTGCAGTGGTTTGGCGAAGGAAATGATGCCAATTCTACTCCTACTTTCTCACAGGGCAATCTGAGCAACCCTGAACTGACTTGGGAAACAACAACCCAGACCAATATAGGTCTCGACTTGACCGTACTGGGCAACCGCCTCACCTTCTATGCTGATTACTATTATAAGAAGACCAAGGATATGTTGATGAACATCACCTTGCCGGCAGGTAGTGCTGCTGCAAGCAACCTGACCTATAATGGCGGTTCGATGATCAACAAAGGCTGGGAGTTTGCTATCTCTTCACAGAATCTGACAGGTGCCTTGAAGTGGAATACAGATTTCAACATCTCATTCAACAAGAATAAGTTGGAGTGCCTGTCTCTGACTCAGGTATATTATGAAGCCACGACTACCGATTTCGTCAACGAACAGGTGGTTCGCAATACGCCTGGTAAGCCATTGGGCAGTTTCTGGGGATATGTAGCAGAAGGTGTGGATCCCGAGACCGGTGATATGAAGTATAAGGACGTGACCGGTGATGGTCTGGTATCAGCCAGTGACCGTACTTATATCGGTGATCCGAACCCAGACTTCACCTTCGGTTTGACCAATACCTTCTCTTATAAAGGTTTGAATCTCAGTATTCTTATCCAGGGAAGCTATGGCAACGATATCTACAACGTTTCACGTATGGAAACCGAAGGAATGTATGATGGTAAGAACCAAAGCACCAAGGTGCTTGCTCGCTGGAGAGTTCCTGGTCAGATTACCGATGTGCCAAAGGCTAAGTGGGATATCCGCAACTCAACCTACTTCGTAGAAGATGGCAGTTATCTCCGTGTAAAGGATATTTCTCTCTCTTACGATGTGCCTCGCAAACTGATTTCACGCTTCGGTCTGACCCGTCTGCAGCCATACGTATCGGCAACCAACCTGCTTACCCTGACCGACTATTCAGGTATGGATCCGGAGGTTAACCAGTATGGCAACAGTGGTAGTGTGCAGGGCATCGACTGGGGTACATATCCACTCAATAAGAGTGTAGTATTAGGTGTAAAAGTAGAATTCTAAACATCGACAACAATGAAAACATATCATACAATTAAGACATTGGCGCTCGGTGGCATCGCAATGTTCTCTTTGGCAAGTTGCTCTCTCGACTACGAGCCATTATCAGAGCCATCAGAAATAACACAGGGCGGTCAGACAGAGACCTCAACAGCCGTATTGAAGGACAAGGCTGCTGCTGATGCACAGCTCAAATCGCTCTATGAGTTGTTCCGCAACCGTCAGGAGCATACCCATCTCGACTATCTTCTGATAGGCGATTCACATAGCGACAATGCTTATGCCGGAACTACCGGTGCAGAGGTGGTACCTTATGAAACCAACTCTATCGATGCCAGCAACTCGGTATTGAGCCGTGACTGGAACCGCTATCTGGAGGATATCGCCCAGGCAAATGTGCTGATCAATGGTGTTGAGCAATTGAAGGAGAATGGTCAGATATCAGAAGCAGAATATCATTCCTATAAGGCACAGGGCGAAATCTTCCGTGCCCTGATGATGTTCCGAATGGCTCGTCTGTGGGGGTCTTTCCCTGTCATCACGACCATCGCCAAGACCATTACATCCGAGAATATCAATGAGGTATATCCTACCTATTATCCTCCTCGCAAGACGCCGAAGGAATGTTATGAGCAGATTATTGCCGACTTGACGGATGCTGAGCAGTATGCACCGGATAATGACAATTCCGACCGCACCAAGATGACCAAGACCGTAGCTCAGGCTATGCTTGCCAAGGTTTATGCCGAAAAGGAAGTGCAGGATTATGACAAGGTAATCGCTTATGCCGACAAGGTAATGAAGACAACCGGTGTAGAGCTGGAAGACAGTTATGAAACCCTCTGGGGCTATGATGAGACTGCAAAAGACTGCATGAAACGCAATACCAAAGAAGGTATTCTGGAGGTGCATTGGACAACCGGTAGCGGAAACTGGGAAACCTGGATGTACGGCCGTCAGTTAGACAACTGGGATTATTACTTTACCTGGGCAAAGTGGATTACTCCTTCACGAGACATCATCAATGACTTTGACAAGGAAGGTGATGAGGTTCGTAAGAATCAGGCTATCGTATATTATGCCTGTACCTGGAGCAACTATTATCCGGCTTCCAACTATCCGTTCATGTATAAGTTACGCTCTTCATACAATAATATTTACTGGGTTCGCTTAGCTGATATTATCCTGATGAAGGCTGAGGCAGAAGCCTATAAGGGCAATCTTGCCGAGAGTGCGAAACTCGTGAACCAGATTCGCAAGCGTGCCAAACTGAAGGAACTGACATCCGACAAGACTGGCAGCAAGGAATCTATGATAGAGGCTGTTCTCCATGAGCGCCGTCTGGAACTTGCCTTTGAGGGAGAACGCTGGTTCGACCTCTGCCGCAACAACAAGGTCGAGAAGTATCTCAACGGAATAGACAACCGTGACAGCGGACGCATCAGACAGGTAAGACAATTTGACAGCAACTCATACCTGTTGCCAATTCCACAGACCGCTCTTGACCAGAATACCAATCTAGAGCAGAATCCAGGTTACTAAGCTAACCTGGATAGCTTTCAACTCAAACCGTTATTAACAAATAATAGAAGAAACGAATATGAAATACTATAGCAATAAACTGATGATGCTGGTCTGCGCAACAGCTTTCTCTGTGACAGCTTGCAGCAGCAGTAACTCATTCTCAGATCCTGTAGACTTTGATACTCCTAGTGAGGCACCAAATCCGGTACCGGCACAAGGTACAGCCAAAACTTTCATTACCACAGCCGATGGAGTCTATTCATTGGCACAGGGTGAGGTAAAGTTGTATAATGGAGTATCTATGGCACCAACCACCATCGAACTCGATTTAAATAAGAAGTATCAGACGATTGATGGATTCGGTTATGCCATCACTTATTCATCCTGCTATAATCTGATGCAGATGACTCCAGAGGCGCGTCAGGCTCTTTTGAAGCGTATTTACTCTACAACAGAGGGTTATGGCGTAAGTTATGCCCGTATCTCTTTGGGATGCAATGACTTTTCAAGTACTGAGTATACCTATTGCGACACGAAGGGCAGCGAATCTGACCCTATCAGCAACTTCGCGCTCTATAGCGATGAGAACGATTATGTGATTCCGGTATTGAAGGAGATTCTTGCCATCAATCCTAATCTGAAGATTATCGCAGCTCCCTGGACTTGTCCGAAATGGATGAAGGTGACAGATATAAACACCAAGAATCCTAAGGATTCATGGACAGATGGTCATCTCAATCCTGATTATCGCGAGGTTTATGCCAAGTACTTTGTGAAGTTTATTAATGTGATGAAGGAGAAAGGTATCAATATCTATGCTGTTAGTCCTCAGAATGAGCCATTGAACAAAGCAAACTGTGCATCTCTCTATATGCCTTGGCAGGAAGAGGCTCCTTTCGTAAAGGAATTGGCAGCGCAGTTTAAGAAGAATAACCTGCAGACCAAGATTTATGTCTTCGATCACAATTACAACTATGACAAGATTGCCGATCAGGAAGATTATCCTGTGAAACTCTACAATGCTATCGGTGATAACTTTGAGGGTTCAGAGCTGGTTGTAGGTGCTGCTTATCATGATTATGGCGGCAACAACAGCGAGTTGACTGATATCCACAACCAGCGTCCTGACAAGGAACTGATATTCTCGGAAACCAGTATCGGAACCTGGAATAACGGACGTGACTTGAGTAAACGACTGATGGCGGATATGAAGAATGTGGCGCTCGCTACGGTAAACCAGTATTGCAAGGCAGTGCTTGTATGGAATCTGATGCTTGACAATAAGATGGGACCTAACCTGGATGGTGGATGCCAGACCTGCTATGGTGCTATTGATATCAATCAGAATGGCTACAACCAGTTGAGCTACAATTCTCATTATTACATCATCAACCACATGTCTAGTGTCGTTGCTCCTGGTGCGGTTCGCATTGGTAATACGTCCCGCACCGTTAATGACAGCAAGATTACACATGCTGAGTTTGTTAATCCTGATGGTAGTTATGCTGCTGTCATTATCAACGAGGGAGATGAGGCTAAGTCAATCAACCTCAGTGATGGAACTCATAATTTTACCTGCAATGTTCCTGCTAATGGTGTGATTTCTTGCAAGTGGAATAAGTGATCAGTGAACTTTTGTGAATGATTAATTATAGAAAAAATCATTATGAAACATATCAGATATTATATCATGGCGTTGCTCGCCCTGCCACTGATGGCATCTTGCGGCGATGATGATTACAGTGCGCCTACTCCTGCCGGCAATCCAGTGATGAGCTATACGGCTCCTGCTGCAGCTGTATGGATGGGCGATGAAGTGGAGGTGAAAGTAAACTGCAAGGATGAGGGAGGCGTGGCTCTCTCTACCTTGAAAGCAAACCTCCTGTTTAGTGGGCAGAGTGTAGATGAAACTACCATCCGTACCAAAGAGGCTGGTGAATATACAGTCAAACTGAAAGTGCCTTATGCACAGAATGTTCCTGATGGAAAGGTGGATATTCAACTTACTCTGCAGAATGTATCAACCAAATCGAATACAGAGACCTTGTCGTTTGATATCAAGCGCCCTCATTTCAACAATCTGCAGTTTGTGAGTGCTGATGGTGTTAAATATGACATGACAGAGAAAAGCGACTTTGTTTATCAGGCTGTTCTTCCTAGCAGCAAGAAGACCTTCAAGGGATATTTTGCAACGAAGGATGGAAAGTTTGTTTTCGGTTCCAGCACGGGTAAGAATATCAGTCTGGGCGAAACAGGCAACTTCAACTTCACTTCTGAGAATATGAGCGATGTAGTTGTCACTTTCGATGCCAAGAACTATACGGCTGGTCCTACCGACGTATTGCCGGTTACTATCCTCGATTTTGCCGATACTGATGCAGGCAAGACTTGGATTGGTGAGATCAAGCAGGGGGCTACCTGCAACCTTACCATCAACGGCAATAATCTGCCAGATGACTGGTATTATGACAGCGACTGGTTCCAGAAAGAAGAGGATGGAAGCTATACCTTCAAGGCTATTACCGGCAGATATACCGTTCTGGCAGACTTCACCCATAAGTCATTCCGCATCTGGACAATGAATGGAAGTGAGCCTATGTCACTGAATGGCGATGGTACTGGTGCACTCTGGATCATCGGTAATGAAGGTGTCAACAAGCCAACTTGGGACGCTGTAAATCATGGCTGGTGGACAGGTGTTGACTCTGACGTCTGCCTCACTCCAATCAAGGCTAAGGTATATCAGGTTACACTCACCGTTGGTAAGCAGCTCAGAGCTACTGGCGTAGACTTCAAGTTCTTCGGTCAGGCAGACTGGGGTATTGAGTTCAAGGGTAAGGATAACAGCCATCTCATCTCAACTGAGAGCGAGGTATTCGGCATCGGTGACGGTAACGGTCACGACAACGGCAATGTTTATCTGAAAGATGGAGTAGAACTGAAGGATGGCGAGACATACGTTCTTACAGTTGACTTGACTGCCGGTGTAGACAAGGCTGTTCTCAAAGTAGAAAAGAAATAATATGTAGGTTTATAATTATTCATAAGCTTTTTAGGTTTTAGTTTAAATAATTTAGGGTATAAAGCTTTGTTTAAGGCTGCTCCAGACTTTTTGGGGCAGCCTTTTTTGGGGAGGTGCAAGGATGTAAGAACAACAAAAGTAAAAAAGAATATCAAAAAAATGCTAGAAAATTTGGAAATATACCCAAAAAACTATACCTTTGTCTCTTGAATGTCCTATACAGCAGTAAGGGCTGGTTCTAATGATACCTATACAACAAAATATTATCAACCTATGATAGAAAGATTATTATCTCTATTGTATATCTGGTGTTTCGCTACACTTACATCATGCTTTGCTCAAAAGGAAAGCATCAATGAACTGTATGCCCAACTTGATCGGTCTATAGAGCAATCCCAGCACTATACCAAACTGAAAGAAAGTAGCATCGCTCAGTTGAAGGAATTGATTCATCAGGAGAACAATCCGAAGTTGCTCATCAATACTTATCGCAAGATTTATTCTGAATATAAGCCCTACCAGAGCGATTCTGCTGTGGCTTATATTCAGAAAGCCATTGTATTGGCTCAGAAGGAAGGACTGCCGGCTGAAGTTGCTGGATTGAAAAGTCAGTTAGCTTTACAGTATTCTACAGCCGGAGCTTTTGCTGAGGCTTTGGAGGTACTCAATCATATAGATAAAAAGACATTGGATGAATCGAACCGGAAAGATTATTTCATCGCCTATTACCATGTCTATGGTGAGTTGGGCTTTTCTAATATACATGTAGATACTGATTTAAGTCAGAATTTTTTTAGTCGTCAGAATGCATATCGGGATACTTTGTTTGCTATCCTTCCACATCATAGCGAAGATTATCTCATGCGTAAAGAGGTGATGCTTACCAGTCAGAATAAATGGGATGAAGCATTGAAGGTGAATGATGAACGGTTGAATTTATGTAAGGAGGGGAGTCATGAATACGGCATCGTAGCCTACTATCGCTATCTGATTTACCGTTCTCTGAAAAACGAAGAAATGAAGAAATATTGGTTGCTAAAATCTGCCATTTGTGATGTGAAGTGTGCTATCAATGATCAGGCTTCGCTCTGGATGCTCGCCGATATTCTGAGTCAGGAGGGAGATGTTGGGCGTTCCTATAAATACATCAACTTCTCCTGGAATGCCAATAAGAGTTTTAGTACGCGTATTCGCAGTTGGCAGATTTCGCCAGTTCTTGGTACCATCGATCATAATTATCAGGCACAGCTCAAGAAGGCAAACCAGCGTCTTGTCTTTGCCATCATCTGTGTCAGTCTTCTGGTTCTTTCTTTAGGTGTTCTGGCTTTCTATGTCAATAAACAGAAGAAATATGTTACCATAGCGAGAAATGAACTGAAGAAAACGAATGAACAATTGGAGGAACTGAATAAGAAACTTTCTGCTACCAACGAAATGTTGAAGACTTCGAATGATAAACTGAATGAGTCAAATGGTGTGAAGGAAGAATATATAGGTCAGTTCCTGGGAGCATGTTCTCATTATATAGATAAACTGGATAAGTTGCGTCTCCATGTCAATAAAATGGTAAAGAACCGTGAATATCAGGAACTTTATTCAATGACGAGAAGCAGTGAACTGAAGGAACACGAGTTGGGAGAACTCTATGCAAATTTCGATAAGGTCTTCCTGCATCTGTTCCCTGATTTCGTGGAAGACCTCAATAGCCTTCTGAAGCCGGAGGCACAAATCCATCTTACTGATGCTGCGAAACTTCCAGCAATGGTGAGAGTATTCGCCTTGATAAGACTGGGTATTGATGACAGTACGAAGATAGCAGAATTCCTTCATTATGCAGTTAATACGATATACAATTATCGGGCAAAACTGCGTAATGGAGCTATTGGTGAAAGAAATGAATTTGAGAAGAATGTGAAAGAATTAGGAACGATAAAAGGAAAAGGTTAATATATAAAATCAAAGAGGGTGTGTCATAAATACAGACACACCCTCTTTGTTTTTTATTACAACTGATAGAACTTGGTGAAAGCCTTCACGCAATATTCGTGGTCGATAACGCTACCGGTTTCGCGGCAACTGTGCATAGCGAGGATGGCATTGCCCATATCCACACCCTTCAATGGGATGGAAGAGGCGAGGATATTGCCCAATGTGCTTCCACCTGCTACATCGCTGTGGTTTACGAAACGCTGGCATGGTACACCGGCAGTCTCGCAAATGTTGGCGAAGATGGCTGCTGATACAGCATCGCTCGCATACTTCTGGGCTGCATTGAACTTGATGACCGGACCACCGCCCAACTTAGGATGATTCGTAGGGTCGAATTTTTCGCTATAGTTAGGATGCCAGGCATGCGCATTATCGGCTGATATCATGAAGGCACGCTCTACTGCCTGATAATAAGCCTCTTCTGTATGGCTCTGTGCCAGGGCGATACGCTGGAGCATATATGAAAGGAATGGACTTCCGGCACCCTGCTTGGTCTGAGACCCCGTTTCTTCATTATCGAAGATGGCGAGAACTTGGGTGGTATCATTGGCATCAGATGCAATCATCGCCTCTACACCAGCCCAGCACATAGACAGGTCATCGAGTCTGCCTGAAGAGATAAACTCATCGTGTACACCGAAGGTGCAGGCTGGAGTGGCATCAGCCAGATAGAGATCGAAATCAAGAACATCCTCTTTCTGGATATTCAGTTCGTCGGTTATCACATTCATCAGGAGATTACCCTTCTCCAGTTCATCATTGATGATGCCGAGGATAGGAAGTACATCCTTCTGCTTGCTCAACTTCACACCATCATTCACCTGACGGTTGAAGTGGATAGCGAGATTGCTGATCTGCAGCAATGGGCGTTTCACATGAAGAAGGAGCGTCTGGGGATTCATCGCATTCTCGCCCTTCACGATAACTCTACCTGCCAGGGTGAGCGGACGGTCGAACCAGGTTGACATGATAGGACCACCATAAACCTCGGTATTCAGTTTTACGATACCGCCCTCGCAAAGCATCTCAGCATTTGGCTTGATGCGGAAGGTAGGCGAGTCGCAGTGGGCGCAGATCATGTGAAAACCGGCATCTGCCAAAGGTTTCTTTCCGATTTGGAAGGCGTAGATGGAAGAGTCGTTCTTGGTAACGAAGAACTTTTCACCCGCTTCAATCTTGCCCAAAGGCTCCTGTGGGTTCATACGTCGGAACCCGTTTTTCTCCAATTCCTCGGAGATATTCTTTACTGCCAGGAAATTCACTGGCGATGCGTCTAGAAAGGATAATAATCTTTTGATCATAGTCTATATCTTTATATTAATATCTTGCAAAGATAATGCAATTTTTTTATTTAATCTCATATTTCTACCTGTTTTTTCCATAATAGTTAAATATCTACAAGAATCCCCTATGATGTTTGGTGTTATGTCTTGAAATGATTACTTTTGCAAATCATAATTTTTGCAGATTTACAGAATCATTCAAAACAAGGATAAATGGAAATAATAATTGGAATCATCATAGGGCTTGCCATCGGATTCTTCGTGGGGAAACTGATGGAAGCAAAAAGTGCGGGAGAGGAGAAAACCCAGCTCGTAGCGAAGGCTCAGGTGCTGGCGGCTAACATTGAACAGATAAAACTGCATCATGCTTCTGAGGTTCAATCAATGAAATCTCAAATGGAGAACGAGCGGCTGTATGCGTCAAAACTCAGGGCGGAAAGCGACCAGCAGTGGGCACAGAAACTCGAGAGCCTGAAGCAGGAAATGCAGCGAATGACGATAGAACAGCAGAAAGTGGCGGCTGAGCAGTTGGCTGCCAAGCAGTCGGCTCTGGAGGAAAACAACCGTCTGCAGATGGATGAACTCCTGAAACCTATCAAGGAACAGTTTGCTGATTTCAAGAAATCGGTAGAGGAGAGTAAAACCCAGAACGAGGTGAACAAGAAGGAACTGCAGAACACCTTCGAGGCAACGATGAAACTCTTCCAGCAGGAACAGCAGCAGGCTGTACTGAACCTGAAGGAGCAGACCGAGAAGATTGGCTCCGATGCTGCCAACCTGACCAAGGCATTGAAGGGCGACAGCAAGATGCAGGGCGACTGGGGCGAGATGGTGCTGGAAACCATCCTGGAGAACAGCGGACTTCGTAAAGATGAGGAATTCTTCATTCAGGAGAATACGAAAGATGAAGAGGGAAAGAACTATCGTCCGGATGTCATCGTCAGATTCCCGGAAGGCAGAAGTGTGGTCATCGATTCCAAGGTTTCGCTTACCGCCTATTCCGATGCTCTGGCAGCTGAAGATGAGGCTGAACAGGAACGCCTGATGAAGGCACATGCGCTGAGCGTACGAAAGCACATCGATGAACTGGCAGCCAAAGACTATTCCAAACTGGTGGATGATGCCATCGGTTTCGTACTGATGTTCATCCCTAACGAGACCAGCTATATCGCAGCCATGAAGCAGCAGCCTGATCTCAGCCGTTATGCTTATCAGAAGAAGATTATCATCATCTCGCCAAGCAATCTGCTCATGGCGTTGCAGCTGGCGTATAATCTCTGGCAGTATGACCGGCAGAACAAGAATGTGGAGAAAATCGTGAAGACGGCTGCTGACCTGTATGATAAGGTGGCTGGCTTCGAAGATACCTTTACAGGAATCGGTGATCTGATAACCCGCCTCTCCGGCACCTTCGACAAGGCAAGAAAGCAGCTTTACAATGGAAGTGGCAACGTGATGCGCAGGGTGGAAAGCTTGAAAGGTCTCGGCGTAACGCCGAAGAAGCAGATCAAATCGCTGGAGGAATCGTAACATTTTCTTTTCCTGGTCTTACCATATTGTTCAAAAGTATTTGTTAATCGTTCAATTTTTGAAATTAGTTCTCTAAAAATGAGCGGTTTTCGATTTTTCTTTGTACTTTTGCCACGCCTATTCGGAAAGATAGGCACATACATGGAACAATCAAAAAAACGTATAATCATGAAACTGAACGAAATTCTTTCTGACAGCTTTAATGCTGCAGAATGGGAAGCTAAGGGTTATGAGCTTCCTAAGTATGACATCGCAGCCGTAGCTAAGAAGACTCACGACGAGCCTACTTGGGTTCACTTTGGTGCAGGTAACATCTTCCGTGCTTTTCCGGCAGCCATCCTCAACGATGCACTTAACACCGGCAAGTACGATCGTGGTGTTATTGTTGCTGAAAGCTTCGACTACGAAATTATCGACAAGGCTTATCGCCCTTACAATAATCTCTCTCTTCTCGTCAGCCTCCAGAGCAACGGAACCATCGAGAAGAAGGTCATCGCTTCTATCACAGAAAGCCTTAAGGCGGATAAGCAGTTTGGTGAGGACTGGGCACGATTGGTCCAGATTTTCCAGGCTCCAACTTTGCAGATGGTAACTTTCACCATCACAGAGAAGGGATATTCTTTCAATGATGCCGATTTGGCACGTGGTCTTGATGCAGTATTTGCTATGGGTAAGCTTACCGCTCTTCTCTATGAGCGTTATAAGGCAGGCAAGTTGCCGCTTACTCTTCAGTCTACCGACAACTGTTCTCACAATGGCGACCATGTTAAGGCTGGCGTAAAGGCTTATGCTGAGCGTTGGGCACAGGATGGCATCGTAGAGGCTGGTTTCGTAGACTATATCAATGACAGCAGCAAGATTACCTATCCTTGGTCTATGATTGATAAGATTACTCCTCGTCCACACGAGAAGGTACAGGCGATGCTCGCTGAGGATGGTTTCGAGGATAACAATACGATTATCACCGAGAAGCATACTTTCACCGCTCCTTTCATAAATGCCGAGGAAGTGCAGTATCTCGTTTGCGAGGATACTTATACCAACGGTCGTCCGCCATTGGAGTTGGGCGGTGCGCTCTATACATCCCGCAAGACTGTAGATGAGGTTGAGACCATGAAGGTAACCACCTGTCTGAACCCTCTCCATACAGCGATGTCAATCTATGGTTGCATGCTCGACTATACCTTGATTTCTGCCGAGATGGCTGATGAGGACCTTCGTGCCTTCATCCAGAAGATAGGTTATATCGAGGCAATGCCAGTAGTAACAGATCCAGGTGTATTGAACCCATACGAGTTTATCGGCACCGTTATCAACAAGCGTCTGCCTAACCCGTTCATGCCAGATGCTCCTCAGCGTATCGCTACCGATACCAGCCAGAAACTCTCTATCCGTTTCGGTGAGACTATCAAGAAGTATATTGACCGTGGTCTCGACAAGAGCAATCTCGTGTTGATTCCTTTGGTATTGGCAGGTTACGCCCGTTATCTCAAGGCATTGGATGATAACCTGAAGCCATTCGAGCCATCTTCCGACCCATTGTTGGCAGAGCTCCAGACCATCGTGGCTCCTCTGGAGGTAGGCAAGGCAGATCAGGACTATTCTTGCCTGAAGAACCTCTATTCCCGCAAGGATGTATTCGGACTCGATCTCTACGAGGCTGGCTTCGGTGAGCAGATTGAGGGCATGGTGAAGGAACTCTTTGCCGGTAAGGGTGCCGTAAGACAGACATTGCATAAATATGTTTCTGCAAGATAATTCATTTTTAAACTTATACATTATAATATATATATGGAAAGAACATGGCGCTGGTTTGGCAAGAAAGATAAGATTACACTTGCACAGTTGAAGCAGATTGGTGTTGAGGGCATTGTTACCGCATTGCACGATGTTCCTCTGGGCGAGGTTTGGACACGTGAGAAGATTCATGAACTCAAGGAATATATAGAGTCATACGGCATGAAATGGAGCGTGGTTGAGTCCTTGCCTGTGGTTGAAACCTTGAAGTATGGCGGTCCCGACCGTGACCATCAGATTGAGGTCTATAAGCAGAGTCTCCGCAACCTGGGCGAGGAAGGCATCAAGTGCATCTGTTACAACTTCATGCCGGTTTTGGACTGGGCACGTACCGATTTGGCACACGAGAATCCTAACGGAGCCAACAACCTCTATATGAACTGGGGCGAGTTTGCCTACTTCGACATCTATATCCTGCAGCGTGAAGGCGCTCGTGAGGATTGGGCTGAGTTCTCTAAGGAGCACAAGTGGGGCAGAGACCTCGTGGCTGAGGCTGATGAAATCAAGAAGACTTCTACACCAGAGCAGGATCATGCCTTGGTAGAGAACATCATCATCAAGACCCAGGGTTTCGTATCGGGTAACTTCAGCGAGGGCGATTCTGCTCCTGTCCAGAAGTTCCGCGACCTCTTGAAGCTCTATGATGGCATCGACAAGAAGAAGTTGCAGGAGAACATGAAGTACTGGCTGGAGGCTATCATGCCTATCTGCGATGAATACGATATCAACATGTGTGTTCACCCAGACGATCCTCCTTATCCTGTATTCGGTTTGCCAAGAATCATCGGTCGTGCCGAGGATATCCAGTGGATGCTCGATGCTGTGCCAAACAAGCACAATGGTCTGACTTTCTGTGCAGGTTCATTCTCTGCCGGCGAGCACAACGACTGTGTGGCAATGGCTAAGCAGTTTGCCGACCGCACTCACTTTGTTCATCTGCGCTCTTGCTACATCTTCCCTAACGGCAACTTTACAGAGGCTTCTCACTTGGGTGGTCGCGGCCATCTCATTGAACTTTGCCGCATCTTCGAGAAGGCTGAGCAGGAAGGCAAGTGCAATTCGGGTCGCCGATTGCCTATGCGAGTAGACCACGGTATGACCTTCACTGATGAGCCAGGTGGCGTATTCGATGAGAGCAATCATGGTCACAATGCCGGTTACACTCTCCTCGGCCGTATGTTTGCCATGGGTCAGATTCAGGGTGTCATCGCAACAGTAGATGATGAACTGGGCATTGAGTATAAGCAGCCGGGATTCTATGATTAGTTGATAGTTTATAGGCTATTAAGTGATTTGAAATTCAGGTTATATAAAATACGAAAAAGGCTAGCGTGCGTTTTTGCATGCTAGCCTTTTTGTGCTGATTTTTTTGGTTATTGGCTAAAGCACCACCTCCTCAACATACTTCACCAGCGAATCCTTGCCGTTATGCAGATAGAAGTCTACACGAACCACGTGGTTGATGTCGGCATTGCCCTTCACCTTTATGTGTCGGGTCTTGCTGTACATCATCGTGTCGCGGCGTGAAGGATAGGATACGAGCTCGATGAGGTCTTTGGTAGAATTGCTGCCCACATAATAGATGCCTACACTGTCTTTTCCGTTCTTGATGGCAGCAATCTTCGCCATCTTCTTGGCATGAGCCGCAGAGGTATCTATCGGGTAAAACTCGCTGGCAGCTACCGTGTCGCCGTCATGCTGGTCGGGTGCAAACTTGCAGCTGGTACCCATCGTAGTGATAAAGGATGTAGCAGCCAGGGCTGCCACAAAGTATAATATTTTCTTCATTGTTATTTCCTTTCTTATCTTTAAAGAATCCTGTTTTGTTCGCAAAATGCGTTATCGGCTGCAAAAGTACAAAAAATAACTCGAAAAGCCATACCTTTTTTATCTTTTTCCTTTTAATACTTCGGATGGAGAGACGCGTGCTGAAGCTGGGCGGGAGGAGTTATGGGGATGGTATGGCAGGAGTTGGAAGGTATGGTAGAGATGGATGGAATGGATGGAATGGATGGAATTCCGTGCAAAGATACAACTTTTCTCTGATACTGCCAAATTTGGGGGTGTGATAAGGAAATGTTTGAACTATGCTTTCAGATTGAAAGTAGTTAAACTTCCTTACTCATAGTTTTGTGGGTGACAACTCATAGTTTTACGGGTAGCAACTCATAGCTTTGTTCTCTTAAAGTATAGGGTTAAGCAGTAAATCAGGTGTTTATGATGGTTGTGATGTTTTTACTGCAATGACTCAGTTCCTCAGTTCCTCAGTTCCTCAGTTTTTCTCTGACCCTTCACTTTTTCCTTTATTTAGAAGTTTATTATATATATATATATAATAATATATAATATATAACAATTTAAAACAACTTTGAACTATAAGGGCTATATACCCCTTAGGAAAAAACTGAGGAACTGAGGAACTGAGGAACTGAGGAAATGATAGAGACTTAGAATCTTACTCTTGATACAGTTGAATATGTGCTTATATTAAAAGTTAAGTATCAGATTATCAGATATATAAAACACTTGACCCCCTGAAATAAGGGGTCAAGTGTTTATTGTGATACCCATACGTCGTGAAACACGACGTATGGGTATGAAAAGGAGTTTCGTTACATTGAACTTTCAAATCGTAACTTGATGAAATTTCGCTGATTTTACATCTCAACCACTACTTCATGCTTGCCTTCAGAGCAAGGAATGATGGTGCCTGAGATAGGAGTGCCATCCACTGTAATCTGCTTCACACCCTTCTGGTTTCCGCTAGGATTCTTTACTGTGATATGGTATTCGCCACCACGGAACTTGCGGGTTACCTCATACTCCTTAGCGGTGCTTGGGAGACAAGGATCGATGAGCAAACCTTCATAATCTGGCTTGATGCCGAGGATGAATTCTGATACTGTATACCACATCCATGCCGCTGTACCGGTGAGCCAGGAGTTCTTTCCTTCGCCCGGCTTGGCTGCATCCTTACCGGCTACCATCTGGCAGTTTACGTAAGGCTCTACCTTGTGAAGTGTCTGATATTTTTCCTCTACATAGCTAGGCAGAATCTTGGTATAATGGCTCCAGGCATCGTTGCCTCGGCCGGCTACAGTCTCTCCGATGATGACCCAAGGATTGTTGTGACAGAAGATGCCGGCGTTCTCCTTGTAGCCTTCAGGATAAGAAGAAATCTCACCCATTTCTACATGATAGGTGGTGTAGGCTGGGTTGTTCAGCACCATTCCGTGCTCGCATTCCAGTCGTTTCTTGCTGCTGTCCAGTGCTTTATCGCAGAGTCCTTCTTCCAGACCGATACCTGCCATCGTACACCAGCCCTGGCTTTCGATGAAGATTTTGCCTTCCTCGTTCTCATCACTACCAATCTTGTTGCCGAAGAAATCGTAAGCGCGGAGGAACCATTCACCGTCCCATCCATGCTGCTTCACAGCCTCGTTCATCTCATCTACAGCCTGCTGCATGCGCTCGGCTTCTGTCAAATAATCTTCCTCTGCAAGACCGGCTATTTCGCCCTCCTTGCTTTCCATAGCTTCCTTGGCAAGCTGCTTGCACAGAGCCACATAATCCTTGCCGGTAACCACGAACAGACCGGCTATCATCAGACTCTCTGCCTTGCTTCCTTCGCCCTTGTTTTCTGTGGTCTGGAAACTCTCGTTAGGGTCCCAGGAGAAGCAGTTCAGGTTCAGACAGTCGTTCCAGTCGGCTCTTCCGATGAGTGGCAACTTGTGTGGACCCAGGTTGTTGATAACATGGTTCATCGAAATCTTGAGGTGCTCGAAGAGGCTTACTTCTGTGCCTGGCTGGTTGTCGAAAGGCACCTGCTCAGCGAGGATAGAGAAGTCGCCCGTCTCCTTGATATAGGCTACGGTACCGAAGATGAGCCAGCAAGGGTCGTCGTTGAAACCGCCACCGATATCGTTGTTGCCGCGTTTGGTGAGCGGCTGATACTGGTGGTAGCAGCCACCGTCAGGGAACTGGGTGCTGGCGATATCGATGATGCGCTGGCGGGCACGGGTAGGTATCTGATGAACGAAACCTACGAGGTCCTGGTTGGAATCGCGGAAGCCCATGCCTCGACCGATGCCGCTCTCGAAGAAACTTGCTGAGCGTGACATACAGAAGGTGATCATACACTGATACTGGTTCCAGATGTTCACCATGCGGTCTAACTTGTCGTTGCCGCTCTTCACGGTGAAGATGTTCAGCAGGTTATCCCAGTACTGGTTGAGTTCTGCGAAGGCAGCATCCACCTTTTCTGTGGTATCAAACTTGGCGATAAGCTGATGAGCTTTCTCCTTGTTGATTACCTTCTTGGCGCTGAACTTCTTGTCCTGTTCGTTCTCCACATAGCCCAGCAGGAAGATGAGGTCGCGGCTCTCGCCTGGCTGCAGGGTTACTTCGATGTAGTGAGATGCGATTGGGCTCCAGCCGTGGGCAAAGCTGTTGCGTGGCTTGCCTTCCATCACGGCTTCAGGCTCGGCAAACTCGTTGTAGAGTCCGATGAAACTCTCGCGGTCGGTATCGTAGCCCTGAATCTCGGTATTCACTGTGTAGAAAGCATAGTGGTTGCGGCGCTCACGATATTCGGTCTTGTGATAGATGGTAGAACCCTCTATCTCTACTTCGCCCGTTGAGAAGTTGCGCTGGAAGTTCTCCATATCGGTAGCTGCATTCCAGAGGCACCATTCGGCAAATGAGAATACCTTGAGGGTCTTCACCTCCTGCGACTGGTTCTTCAGCGTCATCTTCTGCACCTCAGCCCATGTATGGAGAGGAACGAAGAAGAGCACGCTTGCCTCCACGCCATTCTTGCTGCCCGTGATGCGGGTATAGTTCATGCCGTGGCGGCACTCGTAGCTGTCGAGTGGTGTCTTGCAAGGTTTCCACCCTGGGTTCCATACGGTATCGCCATCCTTGATGTAGAAATAGCGACCACCGTTATCCATCGGCACACCGTTGTAGCGGTAACGGGTGATGCGACGGAACTTGGCATCCTTGTAGAAGGAATAACCACCTGCTGTGTTTGAGATGAGCGAGAAGAAATCCTCGTTACCCAAATAATTGATCCAAGGCCATGGGGTCTTTGGGTCAGTAATCACGTATTCGCGATTGGCGTCATCAAAATGACCATACTTTTTTTCTGCCATTGTTTTTTTAATGTTATTTCTTGGTAAAATATACTATTTTGGTGCAAAGATAGTAAAAAGTTTAAGTTTCGGGGTTAGAAAACAGTTTTTTTTTGTATTTTTGCAATGAAAAGTTTGATGATTATCATCATTCTATTAACATTTTATACAGTTGGCTTATGAAAAGAAACATTTTATCACTTCTGGTAGCCCTCTTTGCAACCTTGCAGGTAGCGGCTCAGACATACGACAACTTGTGGAAGCAAGCTGAAATCAATGCTCAGAAGGACCAGCCTAAGAGCGAAATCGCGGTGATGAAGAAAATCATCTCCAAGGCTTCGGCGGCTAAAGATTACGGGCAGCTGCTGGCGGCTGAGACAAGACAGATGACACTCTGGAATGAGATTTCGACTGACTCGCTGACGCCGAACGTGAAGCGGATGGAAGCCGAGGTGCTGAAGGTGAAGGACCCGGCAGTGAAGGCTGTGAGATATGCCGTGCTGGGCAAGGTGTATCGTGATATGAACGAAAAGAAGAGCCTGGAGTCCTTCAGGAAAGCCCTGGAGCAGCCGGAACTTCTTGCCAAGCATACATCAACAGAGTATGTGCCATTGACGCTGAAGGGTGTGGATGGCAGTTCCTTCAACAACGATCTGCTGCATCTCATCGGTTTCGAGGCTGACAGCAAGGAGGCGTATCTACAGCTGTACACCTATTATAATAAGGTGGAAAATAGGGGTGCGGCATGTCTCTGTGCCTATAAGCTCATCGAGAAATATCGTCAGGACGACGTGAGAGAGGTGAAGAAATCGAAGTATCTGCAGACCATCGACTCGCTCATCCAGGTTTATCAGGATATTCCGGAGGCAGGCGAACTTGCCGTGGAGCATTTCCGCTTCATGGAAGGTGCTACCGATGCCAAACCGCAGGATAAGCTCAACTATATCAACTATGCGCTGAGCCGCTGGGGCGGTTGGTCGAGAATGAACGAACTGAGAAATGCACAGAAGCGACTCACCGAACCGATGTTCCGGGTAAAGGATATGCCGCAGGTATTGCGACCTGGGGAGAAGGCTTGGGTGCAGCTGGATGTGCGCAATCTCCAGAACCTGAAAATCAGTATCTCCCGCCTCAATATCACGGCAGATAACGATTATAATGCGCAGGATGAGGCTACCTATAAGATGCTCCTGAAGAAGACTACGAAGCTGCATCAGAAGGATTTCAGCCGCAACTACTACGGTCGGCCGGATTATGAAACGGTGAAGGATTCCATCGAAATCGGTGGCAATCTGCCGCTGGGTGCCTATCTGATGGAGGTTACTTCGGATAATGACGGCATCGCTCCGCAGCGCAAACTCTTCTATGTGAGCAATTTGGCGGTGATGATCCAGCAGTTGCCTGATGATAAGCATCGCTATGTAGTGGTGAATGCTACTGACGGACAGCCTATCGCTGGGGCGAAGATAGAACTCTATGACCAGTGGTATGGTTTCAACATGAAGAAGGACAAACGAACGGTTCATGCCCGCTTGACTACCGATGAGAACGGAGAGGCTTACTTCAAGAATGTGGATGGAAACATCTTGATTTCCACCAGCAATGATAAGTTTACGCCTGCCAAGAATATCTATCTTTCTCGCACCCGCTATTACGAACGGAAGGATGACAAGATTGAACATCAGCTGTTTACCGACCGCAGCATCTATCGCCCGGGTCAGACCGTGCATGCCTCAGCCATTTCCTACATCGTGAAGAAGGGCTTGGATGCCAGTGTGCCTGGCAAGAGCATGGAACTGAATTTTATCCTGCGAGATCCTAACTGGAAGCAGGTGGCTGAGCAGAAGGCTACGACCGATGAATATGGTACGGCTTCGGTAGATTTCGAACTCCCGAAGGAGGGAAAGACAGGACAGTATTCCATCTCCGTGAATGGTACAGCAAGCGAATATTTCAGAGTTGAGGAGTACAAGCGTCCAACCTTCGAGATTACCTTCCCGAAGGTGAACGAGAAATATACCTGGGGCGACACCGTGGTGGTGAAAGCTTCAGCCAAGACCTATGCCGGAGTGCCGGTGCAGGGTGCCAAGGTGGAGTATCTGGTGACTCGCAGAAACCAGCTTTGGTGGTGGGGCGCAGGCTCTGCCGGACAGTTGGTAAAGACTGACAGTTGCGTGACTCGTGAGGACGGAACCTTCGACGTCGAGATTCCGCTGGAGGCTTCCTTGTCAGGAAAAGACGAGGCTGATATGAGCGATTTCATGCGCCAAGCCCGTTTCTTCAACTTCGAGGTCTCAGCCATCGTTACCGACATCAGTGGTGAGAGCCATGAGGGCGTGATGAGTCTGCCTCTGGGCACCAAGCCAACCATCCTCACGGTGAATCTTCCTAAGCGTATCGAAACAGACAGTCTGAAGACGGTGACCTTCGCTTACCGCAATGCCAGTGGAATGCCGATTTCTAGTAGGTTAAAATATCGAATTGATAAGGGCGAATGGAAGGATGCCGAGGCGAATGCACCGGTTTCTATCAAGGAATATGCTTCTTCTGCATCTTCTGCCTCTTCTTCCCTCGTTTGGAAATCTGGCGTTCATCAGTTGGAGGCAATCTGCGGACAGGATACCCTGAAGCAGAAGTTCACCCTTTTCAGCATGAAGGATACCCATCCGGTGGAGCCAACTACCGAATGGTATTATCAGACGGCGAAGACCTTTCCTCGTGATGGCAAGCCGGTCTATATCCAGGTGGGCTCTTCGGAGAACGGAGCGCACATCGTATATTCCATCATCGCCGGCAACAAACTGCTGGAGAAGGGCGCCTGGGAGTTGGGCGACAGTATCGTGACTCTGCCTTTCACCTACAAGGAGGAATATGCGTCGGGCATCGTACTGAACTATAGTTTCGTGAAGCAAGGCAAGTGCTATACCCGAATGATGAGCATCGCCCGTCCTTTGCCTGAGAAGAAACTGAATATCGCCTGGAAGACCTTCCGCAACCGTCTGACCCCTGGACAGAAGGAGGAGTGGACGCTGAAGATTACCACCCCTGACGGCAAGCCAGCCAAGGCGCAGCTGATGAGCGTACTCTATGACAAGTCGCTCGACCAGATAGCCCCGCATTTCTGGAATTTCTCCCTGGGCTTCTATCAGAGTTTGCCAAACTGCTACTGGAAGCACAACCTCACTTTCCGTTCATTTTACTTGAATGGCGTTTATCCTACCAAGTATTATGACGAGAAGCAATTGGATGTAGATAAGTTTGATGGCAAATACTTTAGCTATTATGCTTATATGCAAGCGGTGGAGCTGAGCAAGTTGGAACGTTCTTCTGGCGGAACCGTTGAGTCTGTTCGTATACAGAAAGACGAGCTGGTTCGAGAAGAAGCGAAAGTCATCAGGATTCGAGGCTCTAAAATGACCCGTGTCGGAGCGGCTGCTCCATCTGCCAACAAGGTTTTTGATGTAGTAGAGGAGATGCCGCAGTTTGCCGGCGGTTCTGGCTCAGATGCAGGCCAGTTCCTCGACAAGGTACAGGTGCGTGAAAACCTGAACGAGACTGCCTTCTTCTATCCTGCCTTGGAGAGCGACAACAATGGCAACGTAGCCATCAGATTTACCCTGCCGGAGAGCGTGACTACCTGGAAGTTCATGGGCTTGGCTCATGACAAGGAGATGCGCAACGGTTTGCTGGTGGATGAGGCTGTGGCTCAGAAGACCGTGATGGTGCAGCCTAACATGCCTCGCTTCCTGCGTGAGGGCGATAAGAGCACCATCGTGGTGAAACTCTTCAATTCTTCCGACAAGAAGGTGAGCGGCAACACCCGTATGCAGATTCTCGACCCGGAGACCAACAAGGTGGTTTGGCAGAAGACGCAGAACTACAGCATCGATGCTGAGGGCTCTGCTACCATCTCCTTTGATGTCCAGGGACTGAAAGAAGGCGTATATATTAATAAGGTGGTGGCTGCCGGTAATGGCTACAGCGATGGTGAACAGCACTATCTGCCGGTTTTGAGCAACCGTGAACTCGTGGTGAACACCCTGCCTATCACCCTGCATCAGAAGCGCGAGCAGAACTTCGACCTGAGCAAACTCTTCCTGAACAAGGAGGGCAAGCAGGCGAAGGGCGCTGAAGAGGCAAAGGTAACCATCGAGTACACCAATAACCCAAGTTGGCTGATGGTGAAGGCGCTGCCAGCTATCAGTAATCCGGATGAGGAGAACGCCATCTCGCTGATGTCTGCCATCTATGCCAATACCATCACCACTCATATCCAGAAGACTCTCTCTTTGGATAATCATTCTCAGAAGACTCTCTCTCAGGAGAGCATCCGTCTGCAGAATCAGGTGGAGAAGCTGAAGAAGTTGCAGAACCCTAACGGTTCCTTCTCCTGGTGGAAGGGAATGAAGGGCAGCCGGTATATGACTACATCGGTAGCCGAAATGATGGTTCGATTGAATGCCATCTCAGGTGTGCAGAAATCAACCGCCCGGATGCTGACTTCCGCCATCGATTATCTCTCCTGGCAGACAGCACAGGAAGTAAGAGAAATGAAGAAACAGGAGGAGAAAAAGCAGAAGGTGAGTCCTAGCGAACAGGCGCTGCATTATCTCTACATCCTTTCGATGGATGGCAGAAAGATGAAGCAGAATCTGGAAGCTGACAAGGCTTATCTCCTGGAAAAGATGTCGAAGATGACCGGTGATTTCTCCATCTATGGCAAGGCGCGTGCTGCCGTGGTACTCGCCAGAAACAGCCAGCAGAATGCTGCCTACCGCGAGAAGGCTGGCGAATATCTGCAGAGCGTGAACGAATATGCCGTTTATCGTGAGGAGATGGGCCGCTATTATGATACCCGTAAGGCACTCTATAGCTGGAGAAATTATAAGATTCCTACCCAGGTATCTGTGATAGAGGCGCTGCAGATGCTGAAACCGAACGACAAACAGACCATCGAGGAACTGCAGCGCTGGCTCCTGATGTCGAAACGCACCCAGGTTTGGGATACGCCGGTGAACACCGTGGATGCTGTCTACGCCTTTATGAAGGGCAATGAGAGCAACTGGAGCAGGAAGGCTGAAAATGCCGTTCTGAAACTGGACGGAAAGCTGCTGCCGATGCCGCAGGATTCCACTACTTTGGGCTATGTGAAGACCGAAAAGACGGGCAAGGCATCTAAGCTGAGCATCGACAAAAAGAGCGATTATACCAGCTGGGGTGCTGTCTATGCAGAGTTTAAGCAGCCTATCAGCGAAATCGGTTCCATGGAGTCGGGCATCAAGGTGCGCCGTGTCATCGTTCCTGCTGAATCTGAGGGTAAGGGCAAGGCGCAGGCGAAGGTAGGCGAGAAGGTGAAGGTAACACTCCTCATCACCGCCGACCGCGACTACGACTTTGTACAGATTACGGATAAGCGTGCGGCATGTCTGGAACCGGTTAACCAGAAGAGTGGCTATCAGTGGGGCATAGGCTGCTATGTTTCTCCAAGAGATCATGCAACAAATTTCTATTTCGATCGTTTATCTAAAGGTATGCACATCGTAGAAAAGGAGTATTACGTGGATAGAAAGGGCGACTATCAGAGCGGAACTTGCACCGCTGAGTGTACCTACAGTCCGGAATTTGGTGGCCGCACAGAGACTTATGAATTGAAAGTTAATAATTAAAGTTTATAGATTGATAATTTAAAATAGAATAGTATGAAACGGATGAATATATGGATGCTCTCAGCGCTGTTGGCGCTGCCTGCATCAGCACAGAAGATTACAACCCAGCACGAGGTGGTAGACTGCGGACAGGTGGTGTTCAACAAGCCTGTAACTGCCGAATTCATGCTGAAGAATGACGGGCACAAGCCGTTGGTTATCAACAATGTATTGAAAAGCTGCGGCTGTACGGAGGTAGATTATCCGAAGACGGGCATAGCTGCCGGCGAAAGTTTTGTCATCAAGGCGGTATACGATGCCAAGCAGATGGGTACTTTCACCAAGCAGGTTTGCCTCTATACCAATGCGGGTGAAGACCCGTTCATCCTCTCTATGAGGGGAAAGGTAGTGGGCAGCGTAGTAGATTTCGCTGGTTCTTACGATGAGATGCTGGGTGTCATCAAGAGTGATGCCCAGGAGGTGGAGTTTGATGACGTGAACCGTGGCGACCGTCCGGTTCAGCGCATCCATATCTTCAATCCTACCGACGAATTACTGGAGCCGGTAGTGATGCATCTGCCATCCTATCTTCATGCTTTCGTATCGCCTTCCAAGGTAGCTCCGCGTCATTCTGCCGAAATCAGTTTCGTGCTGGATTCCAAGAAACTGCGCGACCTGGGCTTGAACCAGACATCGGTTTATCTCGGTGAGCGTCCTGGCGATAGGATTGCGCCTGAGAAGGAAATCGTGGTATCAGCCGTTCTTCTTCCTGGTTTCGAGAACATGACTCCAGCTAAGAAGGCACTGGCTCCGAAGATAGAGATGTCTGCCACCGATCTCAATCTGGGTAGTTTCAATGGAAAGAAGAAGCTGAAGGGTGAGATTCTGATTACCAATAAGGGTAAGTCGGAACTGGATATCCGCAGCATGCAGATGTTTACGATGGGCTTGCAGGTGAACCTGAAGAAGAGTAAGATTCAGCCAGGAGAGACCGTTAAGATGAAGGTGACGGCTGTGGCTGCCGACTTGAAGAAATCGCGTGTCAGACACCCTCGTATCCTCATGATTACGAATGACCCTGAACATGCTAAGGTGGTGGTGAAGATTAATGTACAATGAATTAAAAACGAATATCGTGCAGATAGAAATAGATAACGGCAGTGGGTTCTGCTTTGGCGTAACCACTGCCATCAAGAAAGCTGAAGAGGAGTTGGCTAAGGGCGGTAAACTTTACTGCCTGGGCGATATTGTGCATAACGGTATGGAGGTGGAGCGCCTGCATGAAGCAGGACTCATCACGATAGACCATGAGCAGATGGAGGAACTGCAGGGCGTAAAGGTCTTGCTCCGTGCTCATGGTGAACCGCCTGAAACTTATGCCCTTGCCGAACGGAACAACATTGAAATCATCGATGCTACCTGTCCTGTGGTGCTCCAGTTGCAGCGCCGCATCAAGAAGCAGTATGTCAACAATCCGGAGGCACAGATCGTGATTTTCGGCAAGAACGGGCATGCTGAGGTGCTCGGACTGGTGGGGCAGACGGAGAGTCATGCCATCGTGGTAGAGAAGTTTGAGGATGTGAAGCAGCTGAAGGAAACCGGTCAGTTGGATTTCTCTAAAGATATCTATCTTTACTCCCAGACTACCAAGAGTCTCGATGAGTTCCACCGCATCATCGAATACTGCCAGGAGCATATTGTTGAGGGCGCTGTCTTCAAGAGTTTCGATACCATCTGCCGTCAGGTGGCTAACCGCATGCCTAACATCGCTGCCTTTGCCAGCAAGCATGATGTCATCCTCTTTGTGAGTGGCAGAAAGAGCTCGAACGGTAAGGTGCTTTTCAAGGAATGCAAGAGCGTGAATGCCAACAGCTACCAGATAGAAAGTGCCGACGAGATAGATATGAACTGGTTCAAGGATGTGGAAACGGTTGGTATCTGTGGCGCTACCAGTACGCCGAAGTGGCTGATGGAAGAGTGCAGGGAGAAGATTATCAAGGATAGTTCTGCTCTCTTGTAGTGAAAGTTAAAGCGCTGATTATCAGTAGCTTGATATACTTGATACGGCGTTTCACCGTATATGGGTAGAGGATAGTTTTATCGTTGATTGGAAAGCTTAAAGTGCTGGGTATTAATTAGTTAACCCCCTTGCTACCGCGTTTTGCGGTAGCAAGGGGGCATCTTTTATATACTGTCTGAAAATAAAACAGGTGATAAATCTTCTCCCGAAGACCTATCACCTTCAAAAAACAGTAATTAACTCAAAATTTATAATCTATATCATTACTACCTTGTTAATATGATTGCAAAGATACTAAATTGAAGTTTTTTTTCCAAATCTTTTTCATCGAATAAAATAAATTTATCGGTAAAAGTAGTATATTTAACGTATTTTTGCATAAATAACCCGGCAGTCTCTTTTCTGTAGCTTATTCTGCTATTGCCTTTTGATATTGTTCCATCAGCCATGCCTTCTGTTCAGGAATGGTCATGTTGCTGTTGTCGAGCGTGATGGCATCATCAGCCTTTCTGAGTGGGGAAGTCTCGCGGTGGGTATCGATATAGTCGCGCTCCTCTACATTCTTCAGAATCGCATCGAAGTCGGCTGGCATTCCTTTCTCCTTCAGTTCATCGAAACGGCGCTGTGCTCTCACCTGTGAGCTGGCTGTAACGAAAATCTTCAGTTCGGCATTAGGGAACACGGTGGTACCTATATCGCGACCATCCATCACGATGCCCTTGTCTTCGCCCATCTTCTGCTGCTGCTCAACCAGTGCCTCTCTGACGAAAGGAACGGCGGCAATCGGACTAACGTGGTTGGAAACCTCTAACGAACGGATTTCCTTTTCTACCAGTTCGCCGTTCAGATAGCAGTCCGGGCGACCGGTTGTTTCATTAAACTTGAATGAGATGCTGATGTTCTTCATCTCCTTCTGCAGTTCTTCAGTCTTTACGGCTCCATCTGCTTCGAAGAGCTGATGACGCAGCGCATAGAGAGTTACCGAGCGGTACATGGCGCCCGTATCTACATAAACATAACCTATTTCCTTGGCAAGATCCTTTGCCATCGTACTCTTACCGCAAGAAGAGTATCCGTCTATTGCTATTGTTATTTTCTTCATAATTTCGAACTAACTTTAATGTATAATTTATAATGTACAATTTATAATCTGTAACTTACGTTCAGCATGAGGCTGCTGCTACTGACGTGATATTTGCCGTAGGCAACGTTCAGATGGAAGCGCTCCAGGTTGATACCGCCACCCACAGAGAAACCGGCTCCATGACTGCTTTCTTCATCTTCTGAGGTGCTGATTTTCATTTCGTTGGCTCTCCGGAAGTTGTAGCCGGCACCTATCCACAGGCTTTCTGAAAGCAGAATGTCGGCACCTACTACGGCATGATCACGAAGACTGCTGTCCCAATGGTTCAGGTTGACCAGTGTGGCTGATACCCTGAACGGTGCGTTGGCGAAGCGTTTCGTCACACCCAACTGCAGGTCGATCGGCATCTTCTCATATTCATTGTCGTAAGCTTTCAGCTGTCCACCCAGGTTCTTTGCCACGCAAGAAACCGACCATTCCGTTTCCGGGTCGTAATAGTTGATGCCCAGATCCACTCCCACAGCGATAGAATTGTAATCGCCAATATACGAAGTGATGAATTTGGCGGCAATACCACCCGCAAACTTTTCACCGAGCATATAAGAAAAGTAACCCGCAACGGCAATGTCCTTTGCCGAGAACTCACCCATCTGGATGTTGTTCTCATCCGTCTCTTTCATCTTGCCGTAGTCAACAAGCTGAGCCGAAACAGCCCACGAAGCCTTGTCGTTGACAGTACGGTTGAAACTAGCCGAGGCAGTGTTCACCCCCGACATATAGTTCATATAATTGAGATTGACCGTCTTGTCGTTTACTGATGACAGGAGAGCCGGATTATGGAATATGAGTGCCTCATCATCTTCTATCAAGGTGATGTTGTCGCCACCCAGAGCAGCTGCGTGAGCACTCACCGGCAAGCGAAGGAAATTATACCCCGTTTGGCTCTCTTGAGCATCAATAATTGTCGCAAAAAGCGTCAATATTGCGGAAATTACATATTTTTTCATTTAAATTTTCTAATTCTTTGGCAAAGATACTGCTTTTTTCAATAATAAGAAGTAATTTTGCAATGTTTTCGTAGGAAATAACGATTTTAAACGGTTTTTATTGTGGAAATTAAGAAATCAAATAGCGCACAACTGGAAGATAAGCGGGTTACATTTTTCCTGCTAGGTTTGCTGCTGGCTTTTACTTTCATCTTCGTAGGACTCCAATATCAGAGAGGTCCGCAGGGAGATGATGACTTGTCGGAATCGATGGAAGATCTTTCACAGGATCTGGAAATGTCGGCTCGTCCCGACCTGAAAGATATGGTGAGTGCAGAGGCTGTTTCGGCTCCTGCTTCTAAGTCAATTACCCAGGAAGTGAAGGCTGCCGAGCAACAGACTCAGAAAGCACCGCAGAAAATCAGTTCTACAACCAGCGAACTGGTTATCGGCGACGGCTCGGGTGTAGTGGATGGAGCAGAGGTGAAGGAAGCGGTTCCTGAAACTCCCATTGAGAATCCGGGAGCTGAGGCTCCTATCAAACTGACCGTCGTGCAGAAGATACCGCAGTTTCCTGGTGGCTGGTCTGCCTTCATGCAGTGGCTTACCAAGAACCTGAAGTACCCTGTAGCTGCCCAGAAGAGTAGGATTCAGGGAACCGTAGTGGTATCCTTTATCGTAAACAAGGATGGAAGTGTTGCCAATATCAAGGTAAGCACTTCGGTAGATCCATTGCTCGACAACGAGGCTTTGAGGGTGATGAAGATGATGCCGAAGTGGAAACCGGGCATTGATAAAGGCAAGGTCTGTCGCACGATGATTGCCATCCCGGTAGTGTTCCAGCTATAAATTGTTCATTGTAAATTATACATTATAAATTATACATTATTATGAAGACAGCAGATGAAATTTTAAGCATGGTAAATGAGTTTCTGGCTAATTTGCCTTACGAAAGAAAGCCAAAGTCTCTTTATGAGCCTATCAGATACGTACTTTCTATGGGTGGCAAGCGTATTCGTCCTACGCTCATGCTTCTGGCTTACAATCTTTTCAAGGACAATCCTGAGAAGATTCTGATGAATGCCGTTGCCCTGGAAACTTATCATAACTATACTTTGCTGCATGATGACCTGATGGACAATGCTGATTTGCGTCGCGGTCATGAAACGGTTCATAAGAAATGGGATGCCAATACGGCAATCCTTTCGGGCGACAGCATGCTCGTTCTGGCTTATGAACGTATGGCTCAATGTGATGAAAAGCATCTTGCCAAGGTGCTGGAACTTTTTACGACCACTGCCCTGGAAATTGGTGAAGGTCAGCAGTTTGATATGGAGTTTGAAAACCGCAACGATGTGAAGGAGGAGGAATATATTGAGATGATCCGCCTCAAGACCAGCGTACTCCTGGCTTGTGCCCTGAAGATGGGTGCTATCCTTGCCGATGCTTCTGATGAGGATGCAGAGAACCTGTATAAGTTTGGAGAGCAGATAGGATTGGCGTTCCAGTTGCAGGATGATTACCTCGATGTTTACGGCGATACCAAGGTGTTCGGTAAGGAGATTGGTGGCGATATCACATCCAACAAGAAGACTTATATGCTCATCAATGCCTTCAACCATGCCAACGACGTTCAGCGTGCAGAACTGCAGAAGTGGGTGGATGCCGAGGAGTTCGACCGCAAGGAGAAGGTGGCTGCCGTTACTCGTCTATACAACGAGATTGGTATCGACAAAATGGCGCAGGATAAGATTGCTTATTATTTCGAGCAGAGCAAGAAGTATCTGGATGCCGTGAATGTGCCTGCTGAGCGTAAGGAGGAATTGGCAAAGTATGCTCAGAAAATGATGAAGCGACAGTACTAGTTGATAGTTAATAGTTTATAGTTGACAGTTCAATGTTCAAAGTAATAGATACACATACGCATTTCGATGCGGAGGAGTTTGATGAGGATAGGGCGGAGGCTTTCGCCCGTGCCAAGGAAGCGGGGGTAGGCAAGGTGTTCTTGCCTGCCATCGATGTGAAGACCACACACGCGGTACTGGCATTGGCTAAGGAATATCCAGACTATGCTTATCCGATGATTGGTCTGCATCCTGAAGAGGTGAAGGAAGACTGGAAGGAACAGCTGGCTGAACTCCGGAAGATACTGGAGGAGCATCGCATGACCGGTAATGCCTGTCAGAAGGGTGGTTCTCCTCAGTTTTCAGACTTGATTGGTATCGGAGAGGTAGGACTTGATTATTACTGGAGCCGTGAGTTCGAAAACGAGCAGCTCGAGGCTTTCGAGGAACAGGTAAAATGGTCGGTAGAAACCCAGCTCCCGTTGATGATTCATTGCCGCAAGGCGCAGAACGAGATGGTGCATCTGCTCAGAAAGTATGAGAAAGAACTGCCGGGTGGCGTCTTCCATTGCTTTACGGGCAATCAGAAGGAGGCAGAAGAACTCCTCTCGTTCGATAAGTTTGTATTGGGCGTCGGTGGCGTATCTACTTTCAAGAGCAGCCATCTCAGAGAAGACCTCCCTGCCGTAGTTCCTCTGGATCGCATCGTGCTGGAGACCGACAGTCCGTATATGGCGCCTGTTCCTTATCGTGGCAAGCGTAACGAGAGTGCTTTCGTGGTAGAAGTGATGAAGACGCTCGCCAAGGCTTATGGCATAAGCGAAGAGGAGTTTGCCCGACAGACCAACCTCAATGCAGAGCGGGTTTTTCCGCTATCCGTATCGCAAGTATAGGACGCAAGCGTTCAAAACTCCTTAAATAAACATAAAAAAACAATGAAAGTTATGGTATTTCGGAGGAAAAGCAATAATTTTGCACTTCGAAATTGTTGCAGCAGCATGTTGCGGCGATTAAGAAGAGTTCTTCGGAATATGGAAAGGTGCTCGAGTGGCTGAAGAGGCACGCCTGGAAAGCGTGTAACCGGCAAAACCGGTTCGGGGGTTCGAATCCCCCTCTTTCCGCTTTTATATATATAATAAGGTATATGAAGAAAAATACAGCTATTGCACGTTTTGCAATATTGGTTTTCACATGGATGTGTTCTCTGCCTATGATGGCTCAAGAAGAGAGCATGGGATTTCATCAAGCTCTTAAGACAAAGTTTATAGAGGGTAATGCGGGATTTATGTCTCTCGTTGCCATCGCCCTCATTGTGGGTATGGCTTTCTGTATCGAGCGCATCATCTATCTGAGTCTTTCTGAAATCAACGCCAAGAAGTTGATGCAGGATATCGACCAGAAGGTGTCGGCGGGAGATGTGGAAGGGGCTAAGACGCTCTGCCGGAATACCCGCGGACCGGTGGCTTCTATCTGCTACCAGGGTTTGATGCATATCAGCGAGAGTCTTGATGACATCGAGCGCTCGGTAAGCGGATATGGTACCGTTCAGGCGGCTAACCTGGAGAAGGGCTGCTCCTGGATCAAACTCTTTATCGCTATGGCGCCATCGCTCGGATTCCTCGGAACCGTGATCGGTATGGTCATGTCGTTCGACCAGATTCAGCAGGCGGGCGATATCAGTCCTACTATCGTTGCTTCGGGTATGAAAGTGGCGCTCATCACTACTATCTTCGGTATCATCGTAGCCCTCATCCTTCAGGTTTTCTATAACTACATCCTTTCTAAGGTGGAGCACCTGACAAGCCAGATGGAGGAGTCGGCGGTTACTTTAATGGATATTATTGCCAAGAATAAATAAACGAAGAGAGAAATGGTTAAATTTCAATTTTCAAAGCAGAAGACGAAGTCGGCCGAAAAGATATCGCAGCAGGTTTTCTATATCATGATAGGACTGGCGGTGCTGGTTTTCGGTCTGTTCTTTTTGGTAGGCTACGATTTGCCTTTCGAAGAGAACCCCGACTTTAATGCGCCTCTCTTTACCGATGTGCTCATCCTGCTGATGTGGCTCTTCCTGATAGGAGGTACAGGTCTGGCAGTCTTTTCGATGATCAGAGATTATCGCAGCAGCAAGTCGGAGGCTGTAGTGAATGGCATTCCCGTGCGCCGCATCTTCCGCATCACATGGATCGGAACTTTGGCAGTTTTGCTGCTTACCTTCTTTTTGGGCGGTTCTGCTCCGATGCTCATCAATGGCGAGAATTATGCCGACTGGCTCTGGCTCAAGCTTTCAGATATGTTTGTCATCACATCGCTCCTGATGCTGGTGGCAGGAATCGGTGCCGTCTGTTTCGGTGCCACACGTTATATTCGGAAGAAAAACTAAAGAGAGTGCTTTAGGCTCTCTATTCTATAAATAAGGATTAAATATGCTGATTAGAAGGAAGCAACACGAAACCCCGGGACTGAATACCACATCTACAGCCGACATCTCGTTCATGCTGTTGATATTCTTCCTTGTCACCACATCAATGGATGTGGATAAGGGACTGTTGCGCCAACTCCCTTCACCTGAACCGCAGAAGAAGGAACAGCAGCAGTCGGTGGTAGACAAGGCTAACCTCATGGAGCTGCGCCTGACGGCTGGCGATACGCTTTTGGTCAACGGTAAGCCGATGCAGGTGAGCCTGCTCAAGGAAGAAACCATCCGCTTTGTTCACCGTCTGGGCAAGAAACATCTCATCTCTATCGAGAGTGATCGCGATGCCGACTATAATCTCTATTTCCAGATGCAGAATCAGCTGATGGAAGCATATAGCCAGCTACGCAACGAAACAGCCCAGAAGAAATATCACAGGGATTATGCCCTCTTGAACAATGACCAGAAAGAACAGGTGCGCAACATCTGTCCGCAGCGCATCACAGAGTCGTATGCCAACGCAATGACTCATGCCGACCAGCGTGTTGATGCCAATGCAGAAGAAAAGCAGGGAGAAGAGAAAACGGCAGAAACAGCTACAGAACAGCAGAAAGGAGGTAAACAATGATGAATTTTCATAAGAAATCGCATGAAGTGCCAGGGTTGAATACATCTTCTCTGCCAGACCTCATTTTCTCCGTACTGTTCTTCTTTATGATTGTTACCCACATGCGCCAGGTTACCTTGAAGGTAGACTGCCGTTTGCCACAAGGCAAGGAACTCACCCGCCTGACCAAGAAATCGGCGGTGAGCCATATTTATATAGGTAAGCCAACCAAAGAGATGCAGGCAAAGTATGGTACCGGTACCCAGATTCAGTTGAATGACAAGTTTGCTTCGGCTCCCGAAGTGATGGATTACATTTCGGCAGAAAAGAAGCGTATGTCGCCGGAAGACCAGAAGCTGATGACCGTATCAATCAAAGCAGATCAAGAGACAAAGATGGGTGTGATAACAGACGTAAAGCAGGCTTTGCGCCAGGCAAAAGCACTAAAAATCAGTTATTCTGCCACAGAAAATGGAAAATAATATTAATTTATCATGTTTTTCTCTTAAAAAATTGCTTTTATTAATTTTTTGTATTATCTTTGCAAGCAAATTATTAGTATTATGTCAAAACAAATTTTAGATTCATTAGATAGGCAGATTCTGAAGCTGATTTCTCAGGATGCCCGTATTCCATTTTTGGAAGTGGCACGCGCTTGCAATGTGAGCGGTGCTGCCATTCATCAGCGTGTTGCTAAACTTACAAATCTTGGTATCATCAAGGGTTCACAATTCATCATTGACCCAGAAAAGATAGGTTACGAAACTTGTGCTTATATGGGACTCTATCTGAAGGAGCCTGAGAAGTTTGACCAGGTTGTAGAGGAGTTGAAGAAGATTCCTGAGGTTGTAGAGTGTCACTATACTACAGGCGGCTTTGATATGTTTATCAAGATTTACGCGCTGAACAACCACCATCTCCTGGAAATCATCCATGATAAGTTGCAGCCACTGGGATTGTCTCGCAGCGAGACCATCATCTCTTTCAATGCATCTATCAACCGTCAGCTTTCTATGCAGGATCTCAAGAGTTTCAACGATGATGAAGAGGAAACTGATGAGGAGGCTGCAGCAGAGAAATAAGATATAAAAAGAAAAAAAAGCAGTAGCTCCCTGCGGGATTACTGCTTTCTATAAAGGGTGAGGAATGTGAACGGTAAGCCGTTTTCATTCCTCATTTCTTTTTCTGTCACTTCCCATTCTGCCGGATTGATTTCCGGAAAGAAGGTATCGGCATGTTCAGGTTCCTTTTCTACGATTGTGAGATAAAGCTTGTCTGCAAAAGGCAATGCCTGTTCATATATGCTGGCTCCTCCGATGATGAAACATTCATCTGAAGCTTCTTTGCTTCCAACCGTTTTTTTGTTTCCAACAGATTCTTTCCTTGCTGCCAGCGCTTCTTCAAGAGAGGTGTATACTTCGCACCCTGTTATCTGCTCTCTTGTCTTCGAGATAACAATATTACGGCGGTTGGGCAAGGCTCCGTTAGGCAGCGACTCAAATGTCTTCCTGCCCATGATAATCGTATGTCCGGTTGTGAGCATACGAAATCGGGTCATGTCCGATGGGATGGCGTAGAGCAACCGGTTCTTGTACCCGATAGCTCTATGCACTTTTGATATACATGCGATGATGCTGAGCATTTTTTATTTTAATGTTGAATGTTGAGTGTTGAATTATTCATTCTTGCTATAAACTATTAACTATAAACAGCTCTCCCGTCCCGTGGCTGCTTTTGATCTTCCACTCCTGCGGATAGAGGTTGTTGGCACGGTTGCCAATGTTCTTTTCCCAGCCTATCGGAACCTGTCTGTAGGTTACCAGTACATAACCCTTAGGCGTATCGGCAGGCAGATTCACAGCCTCCTTGCGAAGGTAGCGGATGGCATCTTCGTAGGATAACTCCACCTGTGGGAAGTAATCTTTGTTGAGCATCGTAGAGAGAGCGAGAGCCTGGTCGGGAATGAGACCCTTTCCCTTGTCTGTTCCCAGTTTCACACCTGCATGCAGCACCTTCAGGTTCTTTTCAGCCTGGTCGTAGATGTCTTTCCATCTGCCCGGAATGGCGTAAACCGTCTCGTTGCTTTCTGCAGGTATCCATTCCGTATCAGTCTTCAGCCAGCCGTCCGGAATCTCCGGTCCCTTTCCTTTAGCCACCTTCTTGTCTTTCTTCTTCTTATCCTTCCTGTTCTCCTTGGCTGGTGAGCCGGCTTCCCATTCGCCCTCTTTCTTCAGAATCGCCATAAACAGACCTTCGCCTCGCGAAACGCCAGGAATGAACCGGTAAACAGGAAAGTCGGTGCCCGTGAGGTTGCGGGTGATGTTCCAGGCATCTTCTACACCCTCCAGTGCCATCACTTCTGCGCCAAGTTCTTCGCATATCCAGGCTACGTTCTCCTCATCTTCGTGCGCATTGAAGGTGCAGGTAGAGTAAATCAGAATACCGCCTGGCTTCAGACAGTTCCATATATCCGATACGATTTCGCGCTGCAGCTGCCAGCAGTTGTTCACATTCTGGGTACTCCATTCGCCGATAGCCCCTTCATCTTTGCGGAACATTCCTTCGCCGGAGCAGGGAACATCGGTAAGGATCACATCAAACTGCAATTTCGATTTCTTGTAATCGCGGGGATAGTTGTTGGTAACAATCATATCCGGATGACCGAACTTCTGTACGTTTTCGGCAAGAATCTGCGAGCGGGTGCGCATCGGTTCGTTGCTGAAGAGCAGACTCCCTTCCGGCAAGGCAGCTCTTACGGCAGTCGACTTTCCGCCAGGGGCAGCACAGAGATCCAGCATCATCACCGGTTCTTTTACGTACTGTCGGATAGCCATATCAACAAACATGGATGAGGCTTCCTGTACATAATATAAGCCAGCATGCAGCAGCGGATCGAAGGTGAATCCGGGACGGGTAGAGAGATAACGTCCGGTTTCCGGACACCAGGGAATCGGTTCGCCATCAGCATCCTTGCATTTAAAAGGATTGATGCGGATACTGGTTGGTGCCTCCTCTTCAAGGATAGCATGCTCCAGACGCTGATACAGCTTTTCGCCCATCAGCGCCTGCGTATATGTTCTGAAATCTTCAGGTAATGTCTTCATTCTGTTTCTTTTTCTTTAATTTGTTTGCAAAAATAAGAAATTTTTCGTTTCTTTGCAACTAAATCGCGAAGAGATGCGTCTAAGAAGCAGAAATTTTTCAAAATAACAAGGTAAAACAATAAAAAATAATGATATGAAGAAAGCAATATTGGCATTAGCGCTCGTTATGAGCATCGGAGCCACCCAAGTGTCTTTGGCGTCTTCAGCTCCAAAACATCGTTATCATCCAACTACCCAACAGGTAGATTCAAAGGCTGCTCCTGCATCTGCCGCACAGCCATCTGCTTCGAAGGATAAAGACGACGAGGCGTTGGAGGCTTATTCTGATACAACCAGTACAGATTCGGCTAACTATGATGATTATGATGAGAATGATAATAAGTCTGTTCATTCTAGATACAGTTTAGACAACTATGATGATCCGTTCGATTTCATCGGTTCGGTATTTGGTGGCGGAGCGCTGGCTGTTATGATCATCTTCTGTATCATCTTCGGTCTGCTGTTTGTCTTTGCTCCGCTGATCATCGTATTTCTGGTTATCAGATATCTGATTCGCCGCCACAACGACCGGATGAAACTGGCGGAGATGGCGATGGAGAAGGGCATCAATGTTCCGGAAAGCGACCGTCCGATAGACAAGCAGAGCGATGAGTATCTGGTAAAGCGTGGATTGAGAAATGCCTTCCTGGGAGCCGGCTTGTGCGCCATGTTTGCCTGGTGGGATGCTGATTTCCTGGCTGGCATCGGAGCCCTGGTCTTCTTCTATGGCATCGGTCAGACCGTTATCGGCTCGCTTCCTGCCATCAAGGACTGGTGGAAGAACCGTCATGGCGACCAGGGCACGGGCTATAATGGTACTCCGGTCTAGCAGCCGACATTCAATATATCATGGCTTCTCAATAGGAGGGGAAGTCACAAGGAAAAGAACAACAATTATTAGTTAATATATATAAGGTGGAAAAGTTATCCGATATCTCTCTCGTCACGAAGGTGGTGATGCTTCATGACCGCAAGTCGTTCGACCTGCTGGTCAGGAAGTATCAGTCACCCATTCGTGGGTTCTTCCTGCGGCAGACGCTGGGGGATGCGCAGCTGAGTGACGACTTGGCTCAGGATACCTTTGTCAAGGCTTATACCCATCTGTCCGGTTTCAGGGGTACAGCCTCTTTCTCCACCTGGCTCTACCGCATCGCCTATAATGTATGGTATGATTATACCCGCAGTCATAAGGAGACGCAGGACATCGATACGCCTGCCGTTTCCAGTAAGAATGCACAGGGCGCCCATGCCGGATTAAAGATGGATTTGCTCAAGGCGTTACAGATTTTGAGCGAAAATGAACGTACATGCATCACGCTGCAGCTGATGGATGGACTCTCTATAGATAAGATTGCAGAGGTGACGGGATTGGCGCAAGGCACCATCAAGTCGCATCTCTCTCGTGGAAAACAGAAACTTGCAAGTTACTTAAAACAGAATGGTTATGACCGATAAGATAAATGATAAGAAGTTGGAGAGCATGAAAGGGGAACCATTGACCCCTCAGGATGAAGAACTCTTGCAGATGTTCTTTTCCGATTGCCAGATGTCAGAGATTCCTGATGACGGATTCTCCGACAGGGTGATGCAGGCATTGCCGGCTTTACCCGAAACTGATACTGCGATGTCGCTGGTTAAGCGCCAGCGTCTGGAACATTTATGGACGGCAGTCTGTGTGGCAGCAGGCATCATCATAGCGGTGGTCTGCCAGGGATGGGAGCAGATTCAGGGATGGCTTTTCTCTATGAAGATAGATTTCCTCCTTTCCGGTTCGCGTGCCCTTACGCATGTGGCAGATTCCATCGCCCACTCTCAGAATCTCCTGATGGTGCTGGCTGGCATCGTTGTCCTCATCATGGTTTGGGGATATAATGAACTGGCTGATGCGCGCCAGTAGGCTTCTTCCATGATATCAATTGTATGAATGATCAACTCTTTCTATTAGCAGAATAGTTTTTAGTGCTAATAGAAAGAGTTTTTTATTACTATAAATATCATCTTTATGCTCTTGAAATCTCCGTTCAAAGCTTTTGAATGTCCGTTCAGTGTCTTTGAACGGACATTCAATGACTTTGAACGGACATTCAATGTCTTTGAACGAAGATTTAATATTGCTGAATATAGAAAAACAAATAGGTGCTGCTACTTTTTCCGTAGAGCACCTATGCTTATGATATCGGTTTCTAAAACAATTTATAGGTAGTGCGGAGCACTTTGAACTCGGTTCGGCGGTTCAGCTGGTTGCAGATTTCCTGATGCTCCTTGCTCTGCTTCAGGATAAATTCTTCGTTGAGCACATCGCCTTCCTTGAGCCAAGGATACTTCTCGGTGAGTTTCTTGCGCACATTCTTCGGCTTCTCCTTGCCGTAGCCCACAGGGGTGAGGCGCTCTTTCTCTATGCCGTGTTTTATCAGATAGTCTACTACCGATTGGGCGCGGCGCTGAGACAGATGCTTGTTATATTCGCTGTTTCCCTTGTAGTCGCAATGGGCGCTGAGTTCGATGGTAACGTGCGGGTTCTCTTTCAGTAGCGTTACCAGCTGGTCGAGGGCTGCTGTACTGGCTTCGGTAAGGGTTGCCTTGTCGAAATCGTAGAAGATGTTGTCGATGAGTACAGGGGCTGTGATGGAAGCCAGCGGGAACTGGAGCACGTATTCCTTACTCTCTTTAGCCGAATCAACCCGAAGTTCTTCCTTGTGGTTGAGGTAGCCTTTGCAGGATGCCATCACCAGATAGTCGACATGTGGATTGATAGGGAGGACAAACGAACCGTCGCCCTTGACGGATAGTTTCCTGTTCGTTCCGTCGTTGCCTACGATTCTCACCTCGGCGGCAGGCAGTTCATAACCGTCTTTCTCGTAGACCCATCCCTTCATTGTGGTAACAATCTCCGGATTCTCGAAGGAGTAGATATGATCGTAGCCTCTTCCGTCTTTTCTGTTAGAGCAGAAGAAACCCTGGTTGTGGAGACCCTCGAAAGTCATTCCGAAGTCATCGGCTTCTGTATTCAGCGGATAGCCGGGGTGGGTGAGTTCATATTTCCGGGTGATGGAATTCACTTTGGCGATATAAATGTCGAGTCCGCCCATTCCCACATGACCGTTGCTGCTGAAGTAGAAGTCGCCGTTAGGACGGAAGGTAGGGAACATCTCATCGCCTGGGGTGTTGATAGGCTCGCCCAGGTTCTCTACACCGCCCAGTCCGGCAGGAGTGATGCGCACTCGCCAAATGTCGAGACCGCCCTTTCCGCCCGGCATATCTGATACGAAATAGAGCCATTCGCCATCAGGAGAGATGGCTGGATGGGCAAAACAACTGAGCGTATCTTTGCTGATTTCCAAATTTGTAGGCTTGCTCCAGGCTGCATCCGAGCGGTTGGAGGTTACTATCTGGGCTAAGCGGGGCGAAGTGGGATCGGTGGCACACTGGGTGAGGTACATCTGCTTGCCGTCTGGGGTAAAGCAGCATGCGCCCTCTTCGTAGTCGGTATTGAGACCGGTTCCGATGGCTTCCGGCTTGCTCCATTTGCCTTTGTCGTTCTTTTCAGAGAAGAAGATGTCGGCAGATTTCGTTCCCGTCACTCCGTTCAGGTCGCTGCCCTGGGCTTCGTTGCGGGTTGAGGTGAAATAGAGCTGGCTGTAGTCATCGCTGAGGAACATCGGCGAATAGTCGTCTCTTCGGGAGTTGAAAACATCCATCCGCTTTACCTTGTACCGGCTTCCTTCCTTCTTCCAGACTGGGGCTTTTCGTGCCGATTCGAGTCCGTTCTTTACCAGCACGTTGTCGGGCATGGAATCGAGCAGGAATTCGAATTCCTTGGCTGCCTGTCTGTAACTTCCGTTCTTCAGGAGAAGCCGGGCGTAAGCCAGGCGGTCGTTGAGGTCTGCCTGCTTATATCGGATGGCATTGCTGTAGGCAGCCAATGCCTTCGGCGTACTGTTGATTTTATCATAGCAGCGTGCCATCTTCAGAGCTACCTTGCCCCGGGCAGCCCGCTCTTTGGTAGGTGTCTTGGTGTACACCTTTTTATATTGGGTTGCCGCATCGTAGTATTCGCCTAAAGAAAGATGCTTATCTGCTTTCTTCAGGTTCTGTTCAATGCCGCAACTTATCAGAAAGAGGCAGCTGATTGCTGTTATGATTTGATAAAATCTTATTTGTTTCATACAGGAACAACTTAATTATTTTACTGAACTTTCGCAAGCAACTCTCCCACACGCCCTGAAAGGGCAGAAGCTCCTAGCCCAGGGCAACGCCCTGGGTATAGTAGCAGTCTGCAAGTCGCCCTGTAAGGGCAAAAGCCTTATAAATTGCCTCGTTCTTTGAAGCTTTTGCCCTTACAGGGCGACAGGTTTGTGTCCATAATGACCCAGGGCGTTGCCCTGGGCTAGGAGCTTCTGCCCTTTCAGGGCGTGTGGAGCTTATATGTGAAACTTGAGTTATATCTTATTACATCTGCGAGAATGGCTGACGATATTGGCAGCCTGCCTTCCAGTTGCTGCAGCCATAGGCGGTCTTGCCCTTGATGATGACGCCCTTGCCGCAGAGCGGGCATGGCTTGCCTACCATTGGGTCGGCTGGAGCCTGAGGAGCAGAAACCGGCTGTGCTGCTGCATTCTGCGTATTTGTATTTTGTGCAGTAGCTTCATCCTTTTTCTTGGCTGGCATCTTCTTGGCAGGTGCTTTCTTGGTAGCCGGTTTCTTGGCAGCCGGTTTCTTCTTGAGGTCTTCCTCTGTCATGATGGTCACTCTCCGGTTGCTGTTGTCTGACAATACATCGATGACAATCTTGTTGATCTGTTCTTTCAGTCCGTTGATGAAGTCGGCAGGATCGTAGGTCTTGTGCTCGATGTCGCGGAGTTTCTTCTCCCAGATACCGGTCAGTTCGCAACTCTTCAGCAGTTCCTCATGGATGGTGTCGATGAGTTCGATGCCTGTCGGGGTTGCCATCAGATTCTTGCGCTGGCGACGGATGTAGTGGCGCTTGAAGAGGGTCTCGATGATGCCGGCACGGGAGGAAGGTCGGCCGATTCCGTTCTCCTTCAATGCAGCACGAAGTTCTTCGTCTTCTACGAATTTACCGGCTGTCTCCATCGCACGGAGCAGGGTTGCCTCGGTATAATACTTAGGTGGCGTGGTCCATTTCTCCGTCAGGGTAGGCTGATGTTCTCCCGATTCGCCTTTTGTGAAGGATGGGAGGGTTCTTTCTTCTACTACTTCCTTCTTAGCACCATTACCTGAGTCTGCATTTCCGTTGGCGTTATCTGAAGCATCATCGTCATCAGCATTTTTTACATCCTTGGCATAGACTACTCGCCAGCCCGGTTCGAGAATCTCCTTACCGCTCACCTTGAACTCTATCTTTTCAGGTTTTGGACCATCTTCGTTGATTACTTCGCCCAAAACGGTGGTGGTGGAGAATTTACAGTCCGGATAGAACACGCTGATGAAGCGCTTGGCGATGAGATCATACACGTTTGCCTCCATATCGGTGAGTCCGGTTGGTGGAACACCGGTTGGGATGATGGCGTGGTGGTCGGTTACCTTGCTGTTGTCGAAAACCTTCTTGCTCTTCGGCAATTTCTTGCTGATTGTTGCGAGCTGCTGGATGAGCGGGAGGTATTTCTGCTGACTCATGATCTTTGCCTGACTCACTCCGTTCAGAATCTGCGGACATTTCGGATAGATATCGTCGGTCAGGAACTGAGTATCTACACGAGGATAAGTGGTGTACTTCTTCTCGTAGAGACTCTGGATGAGCTTCAGCGTAATATCGGCAGAGTAAGCAAACTTTTTGTTGCAATCCACCTGCAGCGAGGTGAGGTCGTAGAGATGAGGCGGTGCCTCGTTTCCCTTCTTCTTGCTTACATCGGTAACGGTGAAGGGCTTGCCAGCGATGGTGCTGAAAGCCTTCTCGCCTTCCTCCTTGCTGGTAAACTTGCCGCTGGTGGCGGTAAACTGGGTGTCGCGGTAGATGGTGGCGAGTACCCAGTAAGGTTCGGAAACGAAGTTGTCGATTTCCTTCTGGCGGTTTACAATCAGGGCAAGGGTAGGGGTCTGCACTCTACCGATGCTGAGCACCTGTCGGTTCTGGCCGTATTTCAATGTGTAAAGTCGGGTAGCGTTCATACCGAGAATCCAGTCGCCGATGGCACGGGAAAGTCCGGCAAGATAGAGTGACTGATATTCCCCCTGGTCTTTCAGTTCCTGGAAGCCCTGCTTGATGGCTTCATCAGTCATGGACGAAATCCACAGTCTCTTGACGGGGCATTTCGCCTGTGCCTTCTGCATCACCCATCTCTGGATAAGCTCTCCTTCCTGTCCGGCGTCACCGCAGTTGATGATGCTGTCGGCAGCCTGCATCAGTTTCTCGATGGTAGCAAACTGCTTCTTGATGCCTTCATCGTTGATGAGCTTGATGCCGAATCGCTGTGGAATCATCGGCAACGCCGAAAGGCTCCAATGTTTCCACATCGGAGTATAATCATCCGGTTCCTTCAGCTCACAAAGGTGGCCGAAGGTCCATGTTACTTGGTAACCATTACCTTCCATATAACCGTCGCGCGCCGTGGTAGCCCCGATGATTCGGGCGATATCCTTAGCCACACTCGGTTTCTCTGCTATACAAACTATCATGTTTTATTCTTATTTCTGTTTGCAAAGGTACAATAAAATAATGAGATAGCCATCATTTCAGCTTTTTTTCTCATGGCAGGGAATAAATTATTCCGCAAAAAAGGTCGCCCTGAAAGGGCAAAAGCTTTGAATACAAGAAGCTTTTGCCCTTTCAGGGCGACCTTGCTGATTGTTATCTAACCCAGGGTGTTGCCCTGGGCTAGGAGTTTCTGCCCTTTCAGGGCGTGTGGGTAAATCCTTGCGTGCGATTACTCGTACTCCTGCCAGCTCTTAATCTGAAGCTGATCCTGGCTCATTGTACAGAATGCCTCGATGAAGGCGGAAGCCAGACGGGCATTGGTGATCAGAGGAATGTTGTGGTCGATGGCACCACGACGGATTCTGTAACCATTGGTCAACTCACGCTTGGTGTGATTCTTAGGAATGTTGACGATGAGGTCGAACTTGTGGTCGGCAATCATCTGCATCACGTTAGGAAGATCCTTGTGGTCTTCATCAGGCCATCCTACGGCTGTAGCCTTCACGTTGTTCTCGTTCAGAAACTTCGCTGTACCGGCTGTAGCATAGATGGTGTAACCGTTCTTCACCAGCGCCTGTGCAGCATCGAGCAGAGAAGCCTTCTCCTTGGCACCACCGCTTGAAAGCATGATGCCCTTGTCCTTAGAAGGAATCTTGTAGCCGGTGGCAATCAATGAGTTGAGCAATGCCTCCTCGAAAGTATCACCCATACAGCCTACCTCACCGGTAGAACTCATATCCACACCCAAAACTGGGTCGGCGTTCTGCAAGCGGGCGAATGAGAACTGGGATGCCTTCACACCCATACGGTCGATATCGAAAGCAGACTTATCCGGTTTCTGATATGGAGCATCGAGCATGATGCGGGTAGCCGTTTCGATGAAGTTGCGCTTCAATACCTTGCTCACGAATGGGAACGAACGGGATGCACGGAGGTTACACTCGATTACCTTCACATCGCGACCCTTAGCCAGGTACTGGATATTGAAAGGACCCGAGATGTTGAGCTCCTTGGCGATGGCACGTGAAATCTTCTTGATCTGACGGGCTGTAGCGAAGGAAATCTGCTGGGCAGGGAAGGTCATGGTAGCGTCACCGGAGTGAACACCTGCATACTCTACGTGCTCTGAAATACCATACTCTACAATCTCACCATTCTGGGCAACACCATCGAACTCAATCTCGTTGGTCTCTGTCATGAACTGGGAGATAACTACTGGGTACTCCTTAGAAACCTCAGAAGCTGCCTCCAGGAAGCGACGCAACTCATCATCATCGTGGCAAACGTTCATGGCTGCACCGGAAAGAACGTAAGATGGACGAACGAGGACAGGATAGCCTACCTCGTCGATGAACTTCTGAACATCCTCCATTGATGTGAGGGCGCTCCACTTAGGCTGGTCGATACCCAACTTATCGAGCATGGCAGAGAACTTACCGCGGTTCTCGGCACGGTCGATGTTGACAGGAGATGTACCCAGGATTGGCACAGACTGGCGATGGAGCTTCATAGCCAGGTTGTTTGGAATCTGACCACCTACAGAAACAATCACGCCACGTGGTGACTCCAGGTCGATGACATCGAGTACACGCTCGAATGAAAGCTCATCGAAGTAGAGACGGTCGCACATATCGTAGTCGGTAGATACAGTCTCCGGGTTGTAGTTGATCATGATTGACTTGTAACCCAACTTGCGGGCTGTATTGATGGCATTTACTGAACACCAGTCGAACTCTACAGAAGAACCGATGCGGTAAGCACCCGAACCGAGAACGATGACAGACTTCTCGTTCTTGTAGTAGTTGATGTCGTAACCCTCTACAGCGTATGTCATGTAGAGATAGTTGGTGAGGTCAGGATGCTCGCTTGCCACAGTAGGGATGCGCTTTACGGCAGGAAGAATGTTCAACTTCTTACGCTGGGCACGAACTGCGAGCACCTCCTTCTCCATGTTGGTGTTCTGAGTCTTCAATACGAAGCGGCCAATCTGGAAGTCAGAGAAGCCCAATACCTTAGCCTCGCGCAATACCTCGGCAGGGATCTCCTCCAGAGTATTATATTCAGAAAGCTTGTGCTTGTAATCTACGATATTCTTCATGCGCTCGATGAACCAAGGATCAATCTTGGTCAACTCCTCGATGCGCTCGATGGTGTAACCTTCCTCCAAAGCCTGGGCGATGGCGAAGATACGGAGGTCGGTAGGATTAGAAAGCTCCTCATCCAGGTTATCGAACTTGGTGTGGTCGTTGCCAACGAAACCGTGCATTCCCTGACCAATCATACGGAGACCCTTCTGGAGCATCTCCTCGAAAGAACGGCCGATAGACATGATTTCGCCTACAGACTTCATGGAAGAACCAATCTTGCGGCTTACACCGGCAAACTTGGTAAGGTCCCAACGAGGAATCTTGCAGATCATATAGTCGAGTGATGGAGCTACATAAGCTGAGTTAGGAGTACCCATCTCGCCAATCTGGTCGAGTGTATAACCGAGGGCAATCTTAGCTGCAACGAAAGCGAGCGGATAACCGGTAGCCTTAGAAGCAAGGGCAGAAGAACGGCTCAAGCGAGCGTTGATCTCGATGATACGGTAGTCGTTGGTCTCAGCATTGAAAGCATACTGGATGTTGCACTCACCCACGATGTTGAGGTGACGGACGCACTTCACGGCGATGTCCTGCAACATCTTCACCTGCTCGTCGGTAAGAGAACAGGTTGGAGCTACAACGATAGATTCACCTGTATGGATTCCGAGTGGGTCGAAGTTTTCCATAGAGGCAACGGTGAAGCAACGGTCGTTCGCATCACGGATGCACTCGAACTCAATCTCCTTCCATCCCTTCAGGCTCTCCTCAACAAGCACCTGAGGTGCGAAAGTGAAGGCAGATTCAGCAATCTCCTTGAACTCCTCTTCGGTCTTGCAGACACCAGAACCGAGACCACCCAGCGCGTAGGCAGAACGGATCATGATAGGGTAGCCGATGTTGCGTGCCGCAGCCACAGCCTCCTCCATGTTCTCGCAAGCGTGGCTTACAGGAACCTTGAGGTCAACCTTGTTGAGCTCCTTCACGAAGAGGTCGCGGTCTTCAGTGTTCATGATAGCCTCTACCGAAGTACCCAACACATCCACGCCATACTCCTTGAGCACGCCGCTGAGGTAAAGTTCTGTACCGACGTTCAAACCCGTCTGGCCACCCCAAGCCAGCATAATGCCGTCTGGGCGTTCCTTCTTGATAATTTCAGTTACAAAAAAAGGTGTCACCGGCAAGAAATAAACCTTGTCAGCAATACCTTCACTTGTCTGAATTGTAGCAACGTTTGGATTAATGAGGACGGAACTAATACCCTCCTCGCGCAAAGCCTTGAGAGCCTGCGAACCGGAATAGTCAAACTCACCTGCCTGGCCGATCTTCAAAGCACCGGAACCCAGAACGAGGACTTTCTTAAGCTGTTTCTTCATCATTAAATATAACTATAAGTTTGTTCTTTATATGTCTTGTTATTTATGTTTTTAGCAACTAAACTGTATTTGCGTTAGTTCACAAATGGTAGACACGCTATTTCTAGATGCAAAGTTACGCTATTTATTTGATTATCCCAAATTTTCTACAATTCTTTACAGTTAAATAACATCAATTATTATTATTTCTTCTCTAGAATGTCGTATTTTTGCAATTATTTTGTTACTTTTGCAGCGGCTTTTAGTCATGTAGAAAAAGAATAAAAAATAGCAAACAAGATAAATATAACAACAATGAAAGTCGGATTATTCGTCCCTTGTTATGTGGATGCCCTTTACCCTGAAGCGGGTGTGGCTACATACAAGTTGCTTAAGCATTATGGACTAGACGTGGGTTATCCCGAAAAACAGACTTGCTGCGGCCAGCCAATGGCTAATGCCGGTTTTCAGGAAAAGTCGGAGAAGGTCATAGAGACATTTGATGAACTGTTCAAGGATTACGATTATATCGTAGCTCCTTCAGCCTCATGTGCTGCTTACGTAAAGGTGTATTATCCTAAAATCCTTGAGGGTAAGCACGAGTGTATTTCCTCAAAGAAAATCATGGATGTTGTGGAGTTCCTTCACGATGTGCTGAAGGTGGATCATGTCCCAGGCAAGTTCCCGCATGTGGTGAGTGTACACAACAGTTGTCACGGTGTGCGCGAACTGGGATTGTCATCTCCTTCTGAGCGCCACATCAAGCCGTTCAATAAGATTATCGACCTTTTAAATATGGTGGAAGGCATTACCATCCACGAACCGGAGCGCAAGGATGAGTGTTGCGGATTCGGCGGTATGTTCTCTATTGAGGAACCTGCCGTTTCTACCCGTATGGGCGAGGACAAGATCAAGCGCCACATGGCTACAGGTGCCGAGTATGTAACGGGTCCGGATTCTTCCTGCCTGATGCACATGGCGGGAATCGCCAAGAAAGAGAATATGCCGATCAAGTTTATTCATGTTGTTCAAATATTAGCTGCAGGACTATGAGTACAGAACATTCCAAGAGAGCTGCGAAGTTTACGCAGAACGTAGAGAAGACCACCTGGCACGATGCTACCTTCTGGTCTGTTCGTCAGAAGAGAGATAAAATGGCGCAGGAACTTCCTGAGTGGGAAGACCTCCGTGAGCATGCGTCTGAAATCAAGATGCACACGATTACCCATCTTGCCGATTACCTCGATATGTTTTCCAAGAATCTGGAGAGCCGTGGGGTGAAGGTTCACTGGGCAAAGGATGCGCAGGAATTTAATGAGATTGTGCTCGGTATCCTGAAGGATCATAACGTGAAGAAGATGGTGAAGTCGAAGTCGATGCTCACCGAGGAGTGCGAGATGAATCCTTATCTGGAGCAGCACGGCATTGACGTGGTGGAGACCGACCTGGGTGAGCGCATCATCCAGCTCTTGCATCAGAAGCCTAGCCATATCGTGATGCCTGCCATCCACCTGAAGCGTGAGGAGGTAGGTAAGATGTTCGAGGAGAAGGGTATCTCCAAGGAAATCGGCAACTACGATCCTACTTACCTGACCCGCTGTGCCCGTCATCATCTCCGCGACCAGTTTATGGAAGCTGGAGCAGGTATGACCGGATGTAACTTCGGTGTGGCTGCCACCGGCGATTGTGTGGTTTGCACCAACGAGGGTAATGCGGATATGACCACTTCCATGCCTAAGCTCCATATCGTAGCGATGGGTATTGAGAAACTGGTTCCTGATTATAAGTCATTGGCTGTATTCCAGCGCCTGCTTTGCCGCTGCGGAACCGGTCAGCCTACCACCGCCTTCACTTCTCATTTCCGTCAGGCTCGTCCGGGTGCTGAGATGCATGTGGTATTGGTGGATAACGGCAGAAGCGACATTCTTGCTGATAAGGACCACTGGCAGACGTTGAAGTGTATGCGCTGCGGTGCCTGCATGAATACCTGTCCGGTTTATCGTCGTTCAGGCGGTTACAGTTACACCTATTTTATACCGGGTCCTATTGGTGTGAACCTGGGTATGCTGAAGAATCCTCAGAAGTACAGCGACAATGTTTCTGCCTGCACCTTGTGCCTGTCTTGTGACAATGTCTGTCCTTCCAAGGTAGGACCGGGTTCGCAGATTTACGTATGGCGCCAGAGTCTGGAGAAGTTGGGCAAGGCTGATCCTGTGAAGAAGGCGATGTCGAATGGTATGAAGTATCTCTTCGACCGTCCTGCGCTCTACACCACAGCCTTGAAGTTTGCGCCACTCGCCAACCTGATTCCTGAATGCTGTACGCACTTCAGCAATTGGAATGCCTGGGGCATCGGTCACGCCATGCCTGAGTTTGCAAAGAAGAGTTTTCATCAATTATGGAAGGAGGGAAAAGTAAAATGAAGAAAGAAGATTTCCTGAATAAGTTGCGTAAGAATACGCACGTTCAATTCGATATGCCTGCCGTAGATGTGAAGGGTATCCAGTATGAGGATACGCTGAAACAGTTTATTGAGATGACGGAATCGGTAGGTGGCCATGTGATAGAGGCGAAGGAGGGTGAGAGTCTGGATGAGCTGGTGAAGAAGGCTTATCCGGAAGCCAAGGTCTTTGCCTCTCATCTGCCAGAAATCACGATTGCCCAGAAGAATCCTGATACGGTGGCTGAGGCTAACGACCTGAATGGTACTGATGTGGGTATTGTTCGTGGTGAAGTGGGTGTTGCCGAGAATGGCTGCGTCTGGATTCCTCAGACCATGAAGGAGAAAGCGGTGCTTTTCATCTCCGAATATCTCGTGATTTTCCTTCAGAAAGATAAGGTAGTTAACAATATGCACGAGGCTTATGCCCGTATTGAGATGGATCCGAAGTACAATTTCGGTACTTTCATCAGTGGTCCTTCCAAGACTGCCGATATTGAGCAGGCTCTGGTTATGGGTGCGCAAGCTGCTCGTGGTGTGACAGTTATACTCTTGTAAAAGGCAGAAATCCCGAAGCTCACTATCGTGTGAACTTCGGGATTTCTCTTTATACTGTCCATTCATAGGTGTCGTAAACCACGCCTCTTCCTCCGTAACCTTCCTTGTGGGCAATGAGGCCTTCGTTGATCCAGGCTCCCTGCTGTTCCGTAGAACTGCCGAAGTCCAGATAGGGATAATCGGGGTAATCATGATACATAATCTGTTCGTAGATAGCCTCCATGGCTCCGAATTCCTTTCCCTCATCGTTGGTAGAACTATATTGTCCGTGTACCACTTGCTGGGTAATATAAAAGGTGAGGCCTCCAATAATGTGCCCGTTGCGATAAGCATTGTATTGGATGATATTCTCGGGGAATCGGCTTTTCAGAAGTTCCATTTCTTGAAGCGTGTGTACCGGTTTGGCACCAAATCGCTTTTCCAGGTTCTCATTCAATACCTCCCAGAATTCCGACAGGCTTGCATCTCTCACTACGGTCACTCCATTCTGATGAGCCTTCTTCAGACGGCGCAGGTGGTCTTTGCGCCAGCGCAATTTCTGCTGCATGAAGATGGTTGTGCCGATATTGCGGAGCGAAAGATGAGCCTTGCATTTCCAGAAGATGGCATAGAGATCTTCTTCTGAAGGATGGAGATGATAGATCCAGGGAATAGGACGATACTGTACCTTCTCGAAACCCTGAAGGCGCAGATAGACATTCAGTTCCTCAAAGAGTTGGCAGACATCTGAAATCGTGACGTGGATGTTCATGATCAGTCCGCCATAGGTGAGTCCGAAATGCGAGCTGAGGGTCTTGCCTACCTGATGGGCTGGCAGGATGGAGTGGAGCTTCCCCTTCTTGAAGAATAGGAGAGAATAGTCCTTGAACCTATCGGAATGGTAATCCATATAGTTGCGGTAAAAGAGAAACGTAGCGTTTCGGGCTTTTGCCACATACTCATCCCATTGCTGGCGATATTCGGGGGTGTATTTGATGATTTCAAACATGATGTCTTGCATATCTGAGATATTCGTCATATTCGCGTATGTAGTCTTCTTCCTCAAACTTGTGGGAAGCCAGAACCAGACACAATGAGCCGGAAGAGAAATCATCCAGTGTTCGCCAGATATTGACATCTACGAACAGTCCCTCCCAAGGGTGGTTGAGATGATAGGTCTTCTTCTGTTCTCCATTATCCAGTGTTACCGAAAAGGAACCGCTGGCTGCTATGATGAATTCCTGGCATTCCTTGTGAGCATGACCACCGCGACTTTCTCCGCCCGGAACATCATAGGTCCAGTAGGTACGGGCAATGGCAAAGGGAATATGCGTCTCTCCCTCTGCCACTGTCAGGTTGCCTCTTGGGTCGAATATCTTGGGTAATGTGATAATTCTTCCTAATTCTTTCATGTCTATTTCTTCATGTATGGGTCGGTTCCCAATACAGTCTTTGCCAGGCGCTTTGCCTTGTCGCGGAGCTGGTTGAGGTCATCGCCCTTCTCGCCGTAGCAGAGAACAACGCCCATGCGGCGGCCTACGTGAGCCTCTGGCTTGCCGAAGATACGGATGCGGGTGTGGTCTTCCTTCAGGGCATCGAGCATATTGTAGTTTAATGGTTTGGTGCTTTCCTCTGGCGAGAGGATGACGGCAGAACAGCCGATGTGCTCCAGATGGATTCCGGCGATAGGCAAGCCCATCACGGCACGGAAGTGGAGCTCAAACTCGCTCAGGTTGGTGGTGTGACCGAGGGTTACCATACCTGTATCGTGTGGACGAGGACTCAACTCTGAGAAGATGACTTCGCCCTGCTTGCTCAGGAAGAACTCTACGCCCCAGAGACCGGCACCTGTCAAAGCCTTGGTTACTTCACCTGCAATGTGCTCAGCCTTCTTCAAAGCCTCTTCAGGAATCTGGAATGGCTGCCAACTCTCGCGGTAGTCGCCGCCCTTCTGTACGTGGCCGATAGGTGGACAGAAGAGGGTAGGACCGTCTTTCTGGGTGACGGTGAGCAGGGTGAACTCAGAATCGAAGTCGATAAATTCCTCGATGATTACTTCCTTCACGTCGCCACGACCTTCTTCCATTGCCTCCTTGTAAGCCTCCTTCAGTTCATCATCGTTGTGAACATAGCTCTGACCATGGCCGCTTGAACTCATCAGAGGTTTCACTACGCATGGGAAACCGATTTCATCGGCAGCGTTCTTAAACTCCTCGAAGGTCTTGGCATAGAAATACTTGGCGGTGCGCAGACCCAGTTCCTTGGCGGCAAGGTCGCGGATGGCACGGCGGTTCATAGTGTAGTTTACGGCACGGGCAGAAGGCACAACCTGGATGCCCTCCTTCTCGAAGTCGAAGAGTCGCTCGGTGCGGATAGCTTCAATCTCAGGCACAATGATGTCTGGGTGATGTTTCTCTACCACTGCGGTCAATGCGTCGCCATCGAGCATCGAGAACACTTCTCGCTCGTCGGCTACCTGCATGGCTGGTGCATTGTCATACTTGTCGCAAGCGATGACGTACTGTCCTGCTCGCTTTGCGGCGATGGTAAATTCTTTGCCCAGTTCGCCTGAGCCCAAAAGCATAATCTTCTTCATTTATATGATGTTTAATATTTTATGTCCCTAAAATTAATCCCTAATAATTAATCACTAAGTCCGAACTTCTTTCTGATAAATTCTGCGATAAACTTCTCTGTTTCTTCGATTCCCAGATGGCTGCTGTTGATGCATAGGTCGTAGCTCTCGCTGTGTCCCCACTTCTTGCCTGTATAGTAATCGTAGTAAGAGGCGCGCTGCTCCTCGTGGCTTTCGATGAACTTGCGGGCGCTGGCTCTGTCGATGTCCTTTCGCTTGCATACTGCCTTGATGCGGTCGTCGATATTGGCGGTGATGAAGATATTGATCACGTTCTTGTAATCACGCAGCACATAGTCGGCGGTTCTGCCCACGAACACGCAGTTGCCCTCATCGGCAGCCTTTCTGATGGCGTCGCTCTGGAACTTGTACAGACCTTCCTGCGAGAAGTCGTTGTGATAGAAATTGTTATCGCTCAGGAAGGGCAGATGGGTATGGAAGAGAGACTTGAAGAATCCCTTCTGCTCATCGTTCTGCTCGAAGAATTTCTCAGAGAATCCACTCTCCTTGGCGGCAAGATTCAGCAGCTCACGGTCGTAACATTTGCAACCGAAATCCTCCGCCAGCTTCTCGGCGATGATATGGCCGCCGCTACCTATCTGGCGACCCACGTTTATGATAATCTTATTCATAATTTATAGTTTATAATTTATAGTTTATAGGGCAATCTTGCTAAACGGCGAAGCTGCTATTAACTATTAACTTTTAGCTGTTCTTGGTGTTGTCTTTTCAGCTTGTTCATGTACCACATCATTACGACTCCGGCGATGACTGCGGCAGCGAAGTCGGAGATAGGCATACTGTACCATACTCCATCAATGTCCCATATCATCGGCAGAAAAGCCAGGAGCGGCAGGAGGATGAGCAACTGTCTCGACAAGGAGAGGAAGATACTGATCTTCACCTTTCCGATGCACTGGAAGAAGTTGGTGATAACCATCTGGAACCCGATGACCGGGAAGCAGAACATCACCACTCTGATAGCCTTGATGCCCAAGTCTATCAGTTGCTTATCGGTTGTAAACAGTCGTGCGCAGTAGTAAGGCAGAAGCATCGCTATCAGCCAGCCCGTTACCATAATGGCGGTGGCGGCAATGATGCTCAGGTTCAATACGCGCATCAGTCGGTCCGGTTTCTGTGCTCCGTAATTGTAGCCGGCGATAGGCTGCATTCCCTGGTTTACGCCGAATACGAACATCACGAACACCATCGCAATACCATTGGCTATTCCGTAGGCACCCACGGAGAGGTCGCCTCCGAACCGTACCAGCTGGTTGTTGATGAAGATGACGATGATGCAGGCGCACACGTTCATCAGAAACGGCGAAATGCCGATGGCAAGGATATTATCCACGAGTTTCCTCTTCAGTCTGTAGATGCCTTTCTTGAAGTGGAGCAGCTCGCTCTTGTTGCTGAAGAGCTTGAACTGCCACATCAGCGCCATCAGCTGCGAAAGGATGGTGGCGATGGCGGCACCCTGTATTCCCCATTTGAAAACGAGGATGAAGAGGGCATCCAGTATCACGTTCATCACCACCGTGAAGATGGTGGCGTACATCGCCTGCTTGGGTTTGCTCGCGGCTCGGAGCAGGGCGTTCATGCCGAAATACATGTGGCTCACCACATTGCCCAGCAGGATGATGACCATATACTCATGTGCATAGATGAGCGTCTGGTCGCTGGCTCCGAAGAATCTCAGGATAGGGTCGAGGAAGAGCAGACAGATGATGCTCAGTCCGATACCGATGATGAGATTCAGAGAAATTGTGTTACCCAGAATGTTTTGCGCTGTGGCATAGTCTTTTTGTCCCAGCTTCACGCTGATGGCAGTAGATGCTCCTACGCCCACACCGGCTCCGAAAGCGGCGGTGAGGTTCATGAAGGGGAAGGTGATGGCGAGACCTGAGATGGCCATGGCTCCCACACCCTGACCGATGAATACTCGGTCAACGATGTTGTAGAGTGAGGCGGCGGTCATCGCAATCATCGCTGGCAGGGCATACTGAACGAGCAGCTTGCCCACTGGCTTCGTACCTAATTCTAATGTCGCTTGTTTATTTTCCATTTATATCTGTTTTTTCCTCATAGCCGCTCGCCCTGCTTCTTTCAGAATGCAATTGCAGCGGCTACTTGTCTGCAAAAGTACAAAAAATATCTGATACCTTATTATATATATGAGAAAAACTTGCATTTCATGATAAAAACTTCCCTTTTCCTTTGGTGTTTTCGTACAATTTCTGTACTTTTGCACTTCAGAATAAACAATTCAACTGATTAATAAATGCAATACAGAAATATTGCAGCAACAACAATAACAAACCGGACTACCGATATAATGATGAAAAAATATTTGATGCTTTATGCATTTTTAATGACCGCTCTTTCTTTGTTTGCTCGCGAAGACAGGGTTAGCAATTTTGAGCAACTGATGCGGTTGCCCCGCATCGCCGAAACCGATATGGTGTCGTATCCGGGAGGCAAGTGTATGATGTATCGTCTTTATCTCAGAGACAAAGACCTCAGTCACACTCCCTTTTCGGTAAGTCGCCCGGCAGATTTTCTCTCTCCCCGTTCCATAGAGCGCAGAAAGAGACAGAATCTGCCCATCGATGTTACTGATCTGCCTGTGGCTCCTGCTTATGAGCAGGCTGTAAGCGAGGCAGGCATCGAGATTGTGGGCAAGAGCAAGTGGAACAATACCCTGCTGGTCCGCATTCATAAGGAGAAGGAACTACGGAAACTGGATGATCTCGATTTCATCACCCGGAAAATGAAGGTCTTCTCTGCTCCCGATTCTGTCAGTCAGCGCGTCAGAAGTAGCGTTCGCAGGGGATTGAACGATTGGACTGGTGGAGTAGGCGAATATGGTGCTGCCGATGCGCAGATCCAGTCGCTCAACGGCAAGCGGCTGCATGGAACCGGACATTTGGGCAAAGGAATGATGATTGCTGTCTTCGACGGCGGATTCATGAATGTGGATAAGATTCCGGCGCTGCATAATATCAGATTGGCGGGCATTAAGGACTTTGTGGTTCCTCAATCCAAGAATATTTTCGCCGAGATGGAGCATGGAACGATGGTGCTTTCTACGATGGCTGCCAACGAACCCGAAAGATTCGTGGGAGTGGCGCCTGAGGCTCAATATCTGCTGGTGCGCTGTGAAGATGAGCGCACAGAGAGTCTGGCAGAAGAGGATTACTGGGCTTTTGCGGCTGAATATGCTGACAGTTGCGGCGTGGATGTCATCAACTCTTCGTTAGGCTATCATGGCTTCGATGATGCGTCTACCAACCATCATTATTATGAGCAGGACGGTAATTCTACCCTCATCTCCCGCACCGCTTCGATGTGTGCTGACAAGGGAATCATCTGTGTCAATTCTGCAGGAAACGACGGAATGGGAAGTTGGAAGAAAATCAATTTCCCTGCCGATGCACGCAATATCCTTACCGTGGGCAGCGTAAACGAAATGGGCGAGAATGCGGCTTTCAGTGCCGTGGGACCTACTGCTGACGGCAGAATCAAGCCTGATGTGATGGCTTACGGAAGTCCTACCTGTGTGATTACGGGCCGTGGAAATATCATCAATGATAACGGAACGTCTTTCTCATCTCCGCTCATCGCCGGAATGGTAGCGTGTCTCTGGCAGGCTTTGCCTCAGAAGACGGCTAAGCAGATTATGAAACTCGTGAGATTGGCTGGTAATAATCAGCATCATCCCGATAATGTATTCGGATATGGTGTGCCTGATTTCTGGAAGGCTTATCAGACGGGAAAAGCGATTAAGTAGTTAATAGTTTATAGTTAATAGGGCAAACTTGCTCTGCTAGCTATAAACTTTCAACTATAAACTGTAAACTTTAAACAGTAAACAGCATGGAACGACTTCGATTATCACTTTTTGAATTAAACTCCATGGTCCGCGACGTCATTTCTATGTCCTTGCCCGATAGCTATTGGGTGGAAGCGGAACTCTCCGAGGCTCGCGAGGGCTACGGCGGGCACTGCTATCTGGAACTCATCGAGAAGGATGAGCGGTCTAATACGCCCATTGCCAAGGCGCATGCCTCCTGCTGGCGAAACCGATGGATGCTCATCAAACCGAATTTCGAGCGCATCACCGGACAGCGCATTCATGCCGGAATGAAAGTGCTGCTCAAGGTACACGCGCAGTTTCATGAGAACTATGGCTTCTCCTGGATAGTAGATGATATTGATCCTAACTATACGATGGGCGATATGGCGCGCAAGCGGCTGGAAATCATCAATACGCTGAAAGCAGAGGGCGTATTCGAACTGCAGAAGGAGTTGGCGCTCCCGATGTTCTGCCAGCGCATCGCCGTCATTTCCAGTGCTACGGCAGCAGGTTATGGTGATTTCTGCAACCAGCTTGCCGATAACGATTATGGTCTGCAGTTTCAAACCCGCCTCTTTCCGGCTACGATGCAGGGCGAGGGGGTAGAGCAGAGTGTGATAGCTGCCCTCGACAGTATCAATGCCGAATGGGAACAGTTTGACTGCGTAGTCATCATCCGAGGCGGTGGCGCTACGAGCGATCTCTCGGGTTTCGACACCCTGGCGCTTGCCGAGAATGTGGCAAACTTCCCGCTGCCTATCATCACGGGAATAGGACATGAAAGGGACGAGAGTGTGCTGGATATGATTTCTTTCCAGCGTGTAAAGACACCGACAGCCGCTGCCGCCTTCCTCGTTAATCATCTTACTGAGGTTTATGCCCGTGTAATGAATGCGCAAGAGGCTATCGTGCAGAATGTGAAGCACCGTCTGCAGGTGGAGAAGATGAGGCTCGACAGATTGAGCAACACGATTCCTGTCCAGTTTTCGCTGGTGAAGACGAAGCAGGGAGCTTATCTCGACCGTCTGATGAGCCGTTTAAGCACAAATGTTCAGTCGAAACTATCGGAAGCCCAGCGCCATTTCGAGATTCTTTCTCAGAATATTCAGCCGATATTGGAAAGGAAGATGCTCAACGAGAGTCATCGTCTGCAGCTTCTTTCCCAGCGCATCCAGGCACAAGACCCCGAATTATTGCTGAAGCGTGGCTACAGCATCACGCTGAAAGATGGCAAAAGCATCCGCTCTGCCTCGCAACTGAAGTCTGGCGACATCATCGAAACGAGGTTTGCCGAGGGCAGCGTGAAGGCAAAAGTTGAATAATAGTTTATAATTTATAGTTACGGGATAGTTTATAATTTATAGTTAATAGTTTATAGCAATCTGGCCCCACACGCCCTGAAAGGCAATAGGAATGGATTTCCCCATACGCCCTGAAAGGGCAGAAGCTCCTAGCCCAGGGCATCGCCCTGGGTATAATAGCAATCAGCAAGGCGCCCTGTAAGGGCAAAAGCTTTAAAATATCCACTGTTAATTCCAAAACAAAAATAAAAAATATGGAAAAAGAAGAAATGAAATACGAACAAGCCGTAAGAGAGCTTGAAGAAATCGTAGACAGAATGGAGAATGATGAACTCGATATTGATCAGCTCTCCGAGCAGTTGAAACGTGCCAAAACCTTGGTGAAACTCTGTAAAGACAAACTCACCAAGACCGATGAGGAAATCAAGAAACTCCTCAGTGAGGATTGATTTACGATAAGCAGAAACTTGAATTTTCGCACACGGATCTCACGGATCTTTTTCGTTGCGAACAACGGGTATTCTCATTTTTGAGAACGAAAAAATCCCAACCTGTATTGCTACAAGTTGGGATGATTTTGAACACGAATCTCTCGAATAGTACGAATTTCCGGGATCTGTTCGGGCTTTCTAGAGATGGAAGTCGATTTCCTTCAGCCATTCCTTGACATCGAAGCAAGGACAGCTCTTGCGAACCCAGGGGAGGTCGCGATGACCTAGGATCTCGGCATCGGGATAGTCGAGGACGAGACTGTAGAGGAGGTCTTCCAGAGATGCTTTCTGGGCTGGAGTGCGAGTATCGGCAGGCTTGCCTTTCTCATCGAGACCACCCTCGTAGCAGATTCCGATGCTATGGGCGTTGTAGTGGCGGGCGTGAGCGCCCTCCTCGCTTTCTGGACGGCAGGGATAGACCACGCCATCCTTTGTAATGTAATAGTGGTAACCGATGGAGTGGAAACCACGGGCCTTGTGGCAGGCTTCTAAGGCTTCTACTGGGAAGTCCTGGTTAATACGTGTGGCACTGCAATGTACCACGATCAAATCGATTTTTCTTTGATTCTTCATTGGATTCTATGGATTTTAAAGGGTTAATGTTTGTCTCCCACAGATTACACAGATTTTCACAGATTTTTAACTCCTTCGGAGTTTTTCCATTGAGGTTTGGTGATAACTGTTGCTTGCAACAAGATTATCTGTGTATATCCGTGAGATCTGTGGGAGAACTAAAATATCACTTGCAGCTCTGCACACAGAAGGAGCTGAGAACGGCAGTGAGGACGGTGATGACGAAGTTGATGACTTTCTGGATTGTTTCCTTTTTCATTTTAATTAGTGATTAGTGTAATTAGTGATTAATGTTTAATTTTCCCACAGATTACACAGATTTTCACAGATTATAGACTCCTTCGGAGTTTTTTGCAGTGAGACCTGATGAGTATAAGACCGTTGCTTGCAACAAAGAATTATCTGTGTAAATCTGTGAAATCTGTGGGAGACCAAGAAGGAAGCGGGCAGGATGAGCAAGTATCCGTTCAGGGCGATGATTTGACAATGTTGAATGGTGAGTGATGAACTCATTCCTGATGTGCCCTCGGATTACTCCGGACTGCATCCTGCCGATGCGCTTTCTCTTGTTTCAGATGCGAGGCGGGTAGGGCTACTCTAAGCCGTCGCCTCCTCCTTCTCCAGTGGTTCCGCTACCGCCCTGGTCGGTGTTGTCACCACCAGGGGTATCCTTTCCGGTATCCTTCCCGGTATCCGGGGTGGTATCCGGGGTGGTGCCATCACCTAACAGGGCAGAGGCCTTCTTCAGCGTAGCTTCGAGGTTGATGGTCTTGGCGCTAAACTCACCGGTGCCACGAGCACGGAGACGGAAACCGTCGATGTTCTTGGCGATGGTGAACTCCTTCTCTGAGGCGGCTCCCTCCTTGTTGCGGATGCCGATGGAGAAGATGGCGAGGTCGTCAATCTTCACAGCGAAACCCTGCAAGGTGAGTTCCTTGACGCACGATACCATATCGGTAATCATGCCCTTGATGGCTCCCTTAGAGAAAGGAGTGTTGTGGCTAGCCATGTGTTCGGCCAGGCCGTCGATACCTACCGTCTGCGTGATGACTGGATAGGCGTAATACTTGCCGTATGCCTCTGGCATCTTGGCGTTCTGATTTAGTTTTAGTACGTAAAGCAACATAAGTTTTAAAGTTTTAAGTGTTGAATGTTGAATGTTGAATGTTGAGTGGGCGCTGCGCAGTGCCTGATTCTTGAACACGAATCTCTCGAATCGAACGAATCTTTGACTCCTCGCGGAGGTTTTGTTTTCCCACAGATTACACAGATTTTCACAGATTTTCGACTCCTCGCGGAGTCTTTGCTGTGAGCCTTAGTGAGTACCGTTGCTTGCAACGAAGAGAATCTGTGCAAATCTGTGAGATCTGTGGGAGACTCTTTCTGAATCACATTGCAAAGATACAATATTTCATTTTCCCAACTCACCGATGCTCATTGTTGCTCACCGATACTCACCGATTTTCACTGATAAATATCAGGGTTCTCCCAAATGGAAGAAAATATAGGATACTTGCAGAGGATTGAACTCCTTGCAGCTCTTGTTGTATCCACTCTTCTTAAGCTGCTCATAGAGCTGGGTGCATCTTACTATCCATCTCATCAGATGGGCTCTTGCCACGTCCGGGTCGGAATCCGGAAAATAGAGCAGGGCTAACTCCTGCTTGGTGTAACTTCGTAAATCCATTTTCTTGTAATGTTGAATTTTCCCACAGATCTCACAGATTTTCACAGATTTTCGACTCCTTCGGAGTTTTTGCTGTGAGCCTTAGTGAGAGTACTGTTGCTTGCAACAAGATTATCTGTGTAAATCTGTGAGATCTGTGGGAGACTAAGAATAATGTTGAATGTTATCTATTAGGGTTATGCTTCGTAACTATGATACTTAGCCATCGTAACCATGATACTTAGTGGTCGTAACTATCTTGTTTACGGCCGGGGGGTAACTAGGGTGAGTAGGAAATCGCTTTTTCTGGGAGTCTATATATGCTATATCTTTCCTATAGTAAACGAACCTTTACATAAGGAAACTCTTAGAAAGTACCCTCCCCTTACTTACCCTACCCACCCCTAGAAGGGCAGGTCGGGGACGGTATCGATTTGATACAAGGTAAGTACGAGAGCATCGTGGCAGCCTCATTCTTGCTGTTGTTAGGGTCTTTTTTCATTTGATTAAAATTGTCTGTTGTTTATACTATTTTCTTGTTTGCAACGTTCTCTAAGAAAGAGTGTGGGTGAACACTTGGCGATGAAGTCGGTGAAGGGTGAACCCTGATGCCAACCTTTAGCGTTAATAATGTGTTAAAAATACTATATAACCCATTATAATAGAGACTCTTATATTTCTAGCATGCGCTGTATATACAAAGTTCTTTTTACTAGGGTTCACCCCTGAGCCGAAAAGGTGAATGCTTGGGGCAAGTGTTCACCCTGCTGTTCACCATTCGGTAACTGTCAGCAAAGATACGACAAAAGGGCGATATAGATAATCGAAAATTACCACATTGTGGTAAAAACGAATAATTTAAATATTAATTTTTTAAAACTTTTAAGGATGGAAAAAAGAAATTCCTTCTTTCTGCCGATGGGAAGTTGAAGCTCGCGGCTGAGATTTCGTCGAAGACTGCTGAGCAGCGTTTCGACAAGTTGTCAAACCAGTTAGTGAAGTCTGCCAAGCACATTTATTCAGAGAAGGCGACTTATCATGAGTTGACCGAAGGCATGCGTGCCTGGGTGTTGAAGAAGAGTGACATCAAGAAAGCGTTTCACCTGACTCGCAGTTTCTTCACTCATTTGAACAAGGGCGAGCATATGTTGCTCTCCGAGTTTGTTCGTTTTACCAATTGGATTTTCACCCATTATGCTAGCGAGGAGGTTCGCCTGAAGGTATGGATGGGTATTGGTACGGTGTTGTTCTGTCACACGAAGGAAAACGCCGATTACGGTTGGCATCCTTTCTCCCGTCCTCTCGACCAGATCTTAGAGGACATGATAGAGAAGGAAGTGAAGAAGCGAGTAGAGAAGGAGTTAAGAATCCGCGCTTTGAAGAAAGCCCAGGATGAGATAGGAAAATACTGATTTCACTTTTTTAGATTGATTTAGAACCATTAAGGCGCCGCCTTCCTACTGGCGAAAACTGGCTGGAAGGGGGTGCTGTAAAACCAAAAGCTGTAGAGTCTGGAAGTAGTTTGAATCCGTGAGATCCGTGTGCGTCTGATTAGAATTGCTTCCATATTATTATGTTACTGAAGTTTCGCAAGTGAAATAATTGCTTATTCTGCCAATAATTTGTAATAACATCACTTTTTTGTTAAAACATGCAAGCAATTCATTTCTTTTATTTATCTTTGCCCCTGAATAAAGACACATTATTTTATATATATGAAGGATGTGATTTTTGAAAATACGCTGATGAATGTCGGTGACGGCACTAAAGACGGATACTTGTGCCATGCCTATTGCCATGAAGGGGAATGCTGTTTCTCTTTCAATGGCAAGGGGTATGTCATGAGGGGTGGCGACTGCCTGATAGTACGTCGCAGCGAATTGCTGAAAGACATACGGGAGAGCAGCGACTTTAAGGTTGATGTATTTTATGCTACTCCTCAGTTCATCACGATAAGCACACCGCATAGCAACTATGGTACGCGTGGAGGATTGTCCTTGTTTAACAATCCGATTATGCACCTTACGCCGGAAATGCAGCAGGTGTGTGCTCTCGACTTCGATTATATCCGCCGTCGTCTTGCTTTGACGACTCACAAGTTTCATCGCGACGCAATGATCAATGCCGTTCAGGCGATTATTATCGACTTCTTTGATTTCCATGCCACGCTCTATGGCACTGACGACACCGTTACTCAACTATATTCCTCTCTGATGAACAGGTTTCTGGCTTTGCTCGAACGTGGCGACTATAGAAAGAACCGTGAGATTGGGTATTATGCCGACCTCCTTTGTGTTACTCCGAAATACTTATCGGAAGTATCGAAGAAGGTAAGTGGCTATCCGGCAGCCTTTTGGATAACACGTTATACATCGCTAGATATTGCCCGACTACTCAAGAACAAGCATCTAACCTTTACAGAGATATCTGACTTGTTTGGCTTTTCGTCAGAGTCGTATTTTAGCCGATACGTACAGAAATATCTTGGAGCACCGCCTTCAAGTTTTGTAGAATAGGCAGTGAATCAATCTTTTTCGGAAATATTGTAAATAATCCCCGAAATCTGTGTCCAAGCAGTTTCGGGGATTGTCTGTATCTTTGCATCCGTAATCAGACACATTGAATTATGGAAGAAAAAGTTTTGACCCGCCGCACGGCTCTCAAGATTATGGGAAGTGCTGCATTGGCCACTGTGATGGCAACAACGGGAGCTTCTGCCCTCACTTCTTGCATCGAAGGCAGGAAGAAGAGAGTGGTATTGTATTTCACAGGCACAGGTAACTGCCTCTATATCGCTCGCCAACTTGCTGGCAAAGAGGGTGAGATACTCAGTATCCCGCAACTTATGCGCAAGAAGCAGTTCGAAATTGAGGCAGATGAGATAGGACTGGTATATCCTATCTATGGTCATATGCCGCCCTATATGGTGCGTGAGTTCATTAAGAAGGCACAACTGAAAGCTGAATACAAGTTTGCCGTGCTGACCTATGGCATGCGCAAGTGCAACGCTGTGGAGATCTGGGATGGGATTTCCCGAAAAGCGGGCAATGTATTCGATTATATTGGTACTATCGTCATGGTGGACAACTGGCTGCCCAACTTCGACATGAACGATCAGATGAAGATTGACAAGCATATACCAGAGAATCTGGCAAAGATAACTTCCGACCTCAGCAACCGCCGCCGTTGGCATGAGCCAGTGACACAAGAAGAACGTGAGCAGCATGAAGGCTTCATGAGTCTGAGCGGTCTCGATCCTGAAGTAGGATTTCTGATGAAGGCTGATAGGAGTTTCAGGGTGACAGATGACTGTATCCACTGTGGTATATGCACATACGTCTGTCCTCGCGGCAACTATCAACTTACCGGTCAAGGGGTAAAGATGCAGGGCGACTGCGAGTTTTGTTTTGCTTGCATCCAGAACTGTCCACAACGGGCGATACAGTTCAAGAAGAATGAGGACGGAACATGGCCAGATGGTTCGGAGAAGAACCCTAATGCACGCTATCGCAATGAGAACGTGTCGCTGATGGAGTTAAAGTTGGCCAACAACCAGAAAGTATGACAATAATGCCCCGATGATTATGTTACGTAAAATTAGAATAACGTTTGCCGTACTGTTCTTCGTAGCGGTCACGGCATTGTGGTGTTGCGGTGTCATATCTGCTCATCTTTCCGCTCACATTCCGTTTTCTTGGCACTTATCAGGTGAGTGTAGATGTAGCCAATATGGTTACCTTGCAGTCATATATGAGTACGCTCATGATGATGAGTCTTACTATGGGTTTGGTCTTCGAGTTGCCAGTGGTTATCTGGTTGCTCTCACGCATGGGTATAGTCTCATCAGGCTTTCTCAGGAAATACCGCCGTCATGCAGTAGTAATCATTCTTGTTATTGCAGCTGTCATCACTCCAACCTCCGATATCTTTACGCTGTTGTTGGTATCACTGCCAATGTACATGCTTTATGAAATCAGTATTTTAATCAGTAAACAAAAAAAGTAATATGGAATATTTAAAATTGAACAATGGTGTTATGATGCCACAAATAGGATATGGTGTCTATCAGATAGCACCGGATGTGTGTGAATGTCATGTGGCTGAGGCATTGAACGTGGGCTACAGAATGATTGACACGGCTCAGGCTTACCACAACGAAGAAGGTGTGGGTAGAGCTGTGGCTGACAGTGGAATCAGTCGCGACGAGATTTTCCTCGTTAGCAAAGTGTGGATTTCCAACTACGGCTATGACAAGGCGAAAGCTTCCATCGAGGAAAGCCTCAGCCGACTACGCACTGACTACATTGACCTTATGCTTCTCCATCAGCCATTCTGCGATCGCTATGGCGCATACCGTGCTCTGCAGGATGCCTATCGGGAAGGTAAAGTGAGAGCTATAGGCGTGGCAAACTTCTATCCCGACCACTTCATCGACCTTGCTGAGAACATGGATATCGTTCCGGCAGTAAACCAAGTGGAGACTCATGTGTTCTGTCAACAGCAGGAGGCGCAGGGCATCATGCAGGGATATGGCACCCAAATCATGTCGTGGGGGCCATTTGCCGAAGGTCGCAACAATCTTTTCAGCAATGCCATACTGAAAGAGATTGCAGAGCGACATAATAAGACTGTTGCTCAAGTTGCCCTTCGCTGGCTGCTGCAACGGGGCGTTGTCATTATCCCTAAGACAACCCACGTTGAACGCATGAAAGAAAATTATGACATCTTCGATTTCGTTCTGTCTGATGATGATATGGACTTAATCGCTACCCTCGATACAGGCAATAGCCTCTTCTTTGACCATCACTCGGCAGAGGCGGCAAGGATGTTTATGGGGTGGAAATAACAAGAAGATTATATTATGAAAACAATGAAGAAAATATTATTTTTGATGCTGGGCATGCTGGCTTTCGTCAACTGCTCGGCAGGTACAAAAAAAAGTGACTCTAATAACAATGAAGTAGAAATGGAAAAGATTCTTTTTATCAACGGAAGCCCAAACCGTGACGGCAATACCGCCGCTTTGGCAAAGGTGCTGCTTGAAGGCAGAAAGTATGAAACGATTAATCTCAACGACTATCGCCTCAACTTCTATGGTCAGAAGCTTGAGGGAGACCAGCTTGACGAGGTAATAGCCAAAATGAAGGAGGCAGATATAGTCGTGATGGGTTCGCCAGTTTATTGGCACAACATCTGCGCCTCGGTGCGCACGCTGATGGAGCGTTTCTACGGCTATGTGCCAGATGGGGAGTTCAAGGGCAAACGCCTGTTCTTCGTATATCAGGGTGCCGCCCCCACAAAGATGATGATAGATGATGGCGAATACAGTATGAGCCGATTTGCTGGTATGTATGGTTTCTCCTACGAGGGCATGGCTACCAGCAAAAGCGAGGCTAAAACATTAAAAGGTAAGTTGAAATGAAGAAGATTATTATGACAATGGTAGGCTGCATCTGGATGATGGCAGCCTACGCACAGGGACCGATGGTCCGATTGAGTAATGGAGTTGAGATGCCACAGTTTGGTATCGGAACATTTGCAGTGCCTTCAAATGAGGTTTGCAAGGAAGCTGTACTTACGGCTTTGCGTGCAGGATATAGACATATCGACACGGCTCATGCCTATATGGACGAACGTGGCGTTGGCGATGCCGTAAATGAATTTATTGCAGAAGGTGGTTGCAAGCGCGAGGATATTTGGGTGACGAGCAAGATATGGCCGTCGGAATATTCCGACCCTACTGCTATCGACCGTATGCTTCGCCGACTTAACCTCGACTATGTTGACCTCGTATATCCGCATCAACCAGTGGGAGACATCAAGACGGCATGGCATAACTTGGAGTTGGCTGTGAAGCAAGGCAAGGTGCGCACTCTTGGTCTCAGCAACTTTGAGGTGCCTGGAGCTGAGAAGTGGTTTCAGTGGTGTATGGATTCCACTGAGATAAAGCCAGTTATCATACAGATGGAATGTCATCCTTATGCGCAGCGCATCGAGAAACGCAAGTTGGCGAAGAAATATGGCATGAAGGTGGAGTGCTGGTTTCCCCTTGGTGGTGCCATGAGTCAAGGCGCATTGCTCAAAGACCCTGTCATCGTGAAGATTGCCAAGGCACATAATGTAAGTCCTGCACAAGTGATCCTACGATGGGAGATACAGGAAGGACTGCTGACCATTCCCGGAGCCACCAATCCCGATTATATCCACGAGAACATCGCAGCTGCACAAGGTGAAGTTGGCGGAAAACCATTCGCCCTCACTGCAAAGGATATGAAGCAGATAAGAAAACTGAATAAAGAACAGCGTTTCTTCAATGCCACATACGAGCAGGCAAAGGGTTTCGCCAAAATGTCAGTGATGGATGCGCAAGAGCGTGCAGAGGCAGAACTTACAGCCCTCTCTGCAAAAAAATGGGAGTGGATGACAGAGAAAAACGTCACCGAACTCGCCCGACTATTCCACAAGGATGCCATGTTCGTACACATGGGTGGAGCATGGGGACGCACGGCGGAACTTATGACAATAGAAAAAGGTTCCATCTGGTACAAACATGCTGATATACATAGTGTGGAGTCGCGTATCAGTGGAAACACTGCCGTAGTATATAGTGAACTACAGTTGACGAGCGAGGTAGGAGGTCATGAGGTCTCATTCCCATTCTTTGTATGTGAAGTCTATATAAAAGAAGGAGAAGCTTGGAAACTCCTCACATTGGCTTTTACCAAGAAATCGTAAAAAATCCGGTAAACGACAATCATATGAATGCCATGGGCGGAGTGACTATTGGATTCTAAAGATATATATTATGAAGTATTTGTTATCAATGATTATGTTAGCTATGACTACATTAACAACGAATGCACAAGGAGTGTATAACAAGGCAGCTAAACAGAATTCACTGCCGTTAGTAAACGAATGGGACAAGACATTCCCAAAGAGTGACAAGGTACGTCATGAGAAAGTGACGTTCAGCAATAGGTTCGGCATCACGCTTGCAGCCGACCTTTACATACCGAAAGAGACGAATGGAAAAATGACGGCCATTGCCGTCAGCGGACCATTCGGTGCAGTGAAGGAACAGGCAAGCGGACTCTATGCGCAACATCTGGCAGAGGACGGCTTCCTGACCATTGCCTTCGACCCTTCTTTTACGGGAGAAAGTGGTGGCGAGCCACGTTATTCCTCTTCTATGGATATCAACACCGAGGACTTCTGCGCTGCAGTGGATTATCTATCGTGCCGAGATGATGTTGATGCCGAGCGCATTGGAATACTTGGCATCTGCGGATGGGGAGGTATAGCCCTCAACGCTGCGGCTCTCGACCCTCGCATAAAAGCTACGGTGAGTGTCACCTTATATAATCTCACCCGCGTGACACAACAGGGATATTTCGACACAATGGACGAGAATGGCAGATTCGCTTTGAAACAAAGATTGGCCAAACTGCGAACAGAAGAATTCCGTAAGGGAGAGATTCTGCCGCAGGGCGGACTTCCCGATACGACTGCCGCTGATGCACCCGAGTTTCTGAAACAGTATGTAGCTTACTACAAATCACCGAACAGAGGCTATCATCCACGTTCGCTCAACTCCAACATGGGATGGAACATCACCAACCAGCTGATGCGCCTCAACCAGAATCTATGGATAGCTGCGCCAGAAGTGCGCACACCAGTGCTCATCGTGCATGGCGAGAAGGCTCACAGCCGATATTTTGGTGAGGAGGCTTATCAGAAACTGACAAGTGGCAAGTATGCAGACAATAAGCGTATGCTCATTGTACCCGATGCCACACATTGTGACCTCTATGATGGTGGTGAAGGAAATTTCATCCCATGGAGCGAAATTACAAACTTCTATAAGTCTAATCTATGATAAAGTATATTCTCACACTTGTATGGGCACTCACCATAACGAGTGCCTATGCTCAAACAAGCGACATTATGAAAAAAAATATATTAACCCAACGCCAACTTTCTTTGGCGGAATGTGCCAGCCTTGAAGCACAAGGCACATGGTCAGGCTTGATGCTGCTTTGAGCAAAGCTCTTGATAATGGAGTTTCTGTAAACGAACTGAAGTTTCTCCCGTCCTCTCGACCAGATCTTAGAGGACATGATAGAGAAGGAAGTGAAGAAGCGAGTAGAGAAGGAGTTAAGAATCCGCGCTTTGAAGAAAGCCCAGGATGAGATAGGAAAATACTGATTTCACTTTTTTAGATTGATTTAGAACCATTAAGGCGCCGCCTTCCTACTGGCGAAAACTGGCTGGAAGGGGGTGCTGTAAAACCAAAAGCTGTAGAGTCTGGAAGTAGTTTGAATCCGTGAGATCCGTGTGCGTCTGATTAGAATTGCTTCCATATTATTATGTTACTGAATCCACTTTAAAAGTGGGCTCAATACTGAACTTTCGCATGTGGCTTAAGTACGGGCTAGGGGCTTCTGACCTTTACCTTTGCTTTACCCTTCGGCCAGCGATTTTCAATGTCCTTCGGCCGGTGACCGTTAGTTCAGGGCGTGTGGGGCAAAACTTCCGAAAATTCAGTAAAGAATTTATATCTATAATGATGCATAAAGACGAATAATTCGCTGAAAATCAAAGGAAACTATGATTTTTTTGTCGATTTGCCTGAAAATATTTGGTATTTTGAAAACTTCTGTGTATTTTTGTAGGAAATAAGTGATATTTAGAATTTAAAAAACAAATTTTTATAAAAGGAGTAGTATGACAACATTAAATATACAAGCAGCACAGAATGATATTATTCGTCAGGTGCTTAATACACAAGATATCCATCTTTTGGATAGGATAAGAAACCTCTTTGCAAATAAAGAGGCAAATGAGGCGTGTATGGTTCAAGAAGAGCCTTGTATGACTAAAGAAGAAATACTCTCAGGTTTCGACAATGCCCTCCATGAGCTGAAGTCCTATCGTGAAGGAAAGCTAGAGCTTAAACCATTGGAGGACGTGCTGAATGAGTTGTAAGTATTTTGATAGTGAACGTATATAAACAAAAAAGCCCCACGCATTTGAGCATCGTTGAGAGGCTTGGTGGGAACTGACGGTGCAAAGATACGAACAATCATTGATAATACAAACTTTTTAGCAGGAAAAATTACGAAAAGTGGAATTCTTTGACATATTCATATTTAAACGTTTAAAATGAAAGGTTATGGCTTTAGAGATAAGAAGTATTCCTGTTTTGACAGGTGAGACTGCTGAACGATTTGTTCGTGAGGCAGAGGAGAATGAACGCAATCCACAAAGAAAGGCATTGCGAATGTCATTTGCTGATGTGGAGAAAATATTGGTTCGTTCAACCGCTAATTTGAAAGCACATGGAGGAAAGAGTCCTTTTGCAAAGTAATTGCTCTCTTTATCGGGTTACGACAAAAGAAGAGCTTGACTCTTTTAGCTGTGGTGATTACCGCCCTCCTGTGCTCAGAACCGCTACGCTCTAAGGTTGGCGGACCAAAGCGGTCTTCGCCATGGTTGTGCGGGATGGGACCGCCGGGAGAGGGAAGTTAATAGTTTATAGTTGATCTTGTAGTAATTTGCTGATAACTTGCAGATTTCTTGCTTTTTTCTTGGTGGTTTCAAGAAAAAAGCGTAATTTTGGCAGCATCTAACATAAAATACAAAGGTATGGAAGGAAATAGATATAAATTAACAGAAGATAATGCTGCGGCTGGTATGGTTGCTGAGCCAACTCCGGTCGTTAGGCCTTCTTTGTCTGTTCAGGAAATGAGACATTGTCTTATGGATGCAATATATTCCTCCAAGGATGTTGATAAATTATATTCCTGCTTGGTTATTCTTAAAGGTAAGCCAGCAACAGAATATCGTAGCAAGTATCGTGCTAAGACGGATGCAGAACTTTCTGCAGAGTTGTCACAATTCCCATCTTGGGATGAAACAGAACATCCTGATTTGTCGAATATTGATTATCGGCAGTATAAACATAAGAAATCTCCAAGAACAGTTAAAGCAATATCAAAATGGCTGTAACTAGAGTAAATCAAGGAGAAATTGTAGAGGTTCCATTTGAATTGCCTGATGGAAGCATCTTGCCACACCCTGCATTGGTTCTTTCAAATCAGTATTTGCAGGATTATGAAGATGGCTTATTTTATGCCGTATTGTGCGCCTAGATAAAGTTTCGTACCTTTGCACCATAATTTTAAATTATTCAAATTATGGTACAAGGCAAGAAACAATTAAACAGCAAACCAAAGTTTGCCGAGGTTGTAATCGGTGACAATGAGGCGAAGGAAATTGTTCTTTTCTCTTATTCTTCTGCCAGTTCTTTCATCGCATCGTTTAATGTGTTGAAAAGAACGTTGATGTTTTCTTCTTCATTCTTGCATGCCTCCTTGAAGAGGGCAACTGGATCTTCGGTGCTGCTCTTGAGCGGAGTCTCGTTGAGCAGGATGTTGACATTGTTCAGCAACATGCCGTGAAGGGTAGGCATGTGGAGCTGGTGCTGCTCGCCCTCCTTGCTGCCACACTTCAAGCCTGCGGCGTATGCCTTTACGATGATGCGGACCAGGAGATGGATGGCCATCGGCTCGTCGGCGAGACTGATGAGAATGCCATGGGTATAATCGCGTACATGTTCTTCAAGAGTGGTAAACTTGCCTTGAAGAAGCCAGGTGAAGTTGCGCTTGTATTCTGATTCCATCGCCTTGTAAAGCTGGTTCGATTTGCAGGCTATGCGCAAGTAGTCGAGCATGGTTGGCTCAAAGGTCGGGTCAGCCTGTTTCATACTGTCGAAGTTCTTCTTCATGCGCTCGTTGGCTTCCTCGGCAGTCTTGTAGTTGAGGCGTACGAGGGTAGAGAACATGATGTCGAAGAAGTATTGGTTTACCTCGCCATAGTGCTCCAGCATCATCTGCTTGATCTGTTTCGGGTCGTTCTTCTTGCTGAAGTCATTGCCTTCTATGGTAGCATCGATGATGCCACGTGCGTAAGCTTCGAAGAAACCTCTTACAAATGCAGCTACTGCCTGATAACTGTTGATTCTTTTGCTCATTTCTTGTCTGTGTTTATTGGGCTGTTCCTGTTTGGGAATAACAGCTTCTTATTCAAAAGTCTTAAATTCATACCCCTGTTCCATGAGCCATTCTATGGCCTGAGGGAGCGCTGTCTTCAACTTTTCAATGCTCTTCAGCGAGTCGTGGAAGGTGATGATGCTGCCATTGCGGGCATACCGCTTCACATTGTTCACCACATCTTCTGCCGTCATCCATTTGGAATAGTCGCGCGTCACCACGTCCCACATGATGACCTTGTAAGTGCGGTGCAGCCACCAATATTCACTTGGTCGCATCCAGCCGTGAGGTGGACGGAAAAGATGGGCATGGATGATATCGTTCGCCTTATTGGTGTTGAGCACGTAGGAGATGACGCGGTGCTTGAAGGCACCGATATGATTGAATGTATGATTGCCTACCTGATGACCCTCTGCCACAATCTGGTTGTAGAGGTCATGATGGCGCAATACATTCTCGCCTACCATAAAGAAAGTAGCCTTGATATTGTACTTTCTCAGGGTCTCTAAGATGAATGGAGTTGACTCTGGAATCGGACCGTCATCAAATGTAAGATAGACAGAATGGTCTTTCTTGTCCATTCTCCAGATGGCCTTTGGATATAACCATCTGAGCCATTTGGCTGGTTGCTCTATGAACATGGATAAAACAGGTTTATATGAATAATGAAAAGTTTGGTGTCGTGTTTCGCGACACCAAACTTTTTTCTATTTTTTACTGATTGCCTTCCGGCATTCTGCCACCTCTGCCATGATAGAGACGGTAGAGGTTGTTGAGCTGCTTCTCATACTTCTGCTCCAACTGTGGACTCACCATTCCGGCAGCCTCGCAGATGCTCTGCATGATCATAATCTGACGGATGCAGTCGTGCTCTGCCTGGAGGAAACGGTCGTTTGGCAGCGAGAGATAGTAGTTGAGGTATTGTGAAGCATTCTTCCATACCGCTTCTATATATTCCTTGCCCTTGGCTTTCTGACCGGTCATCAGCCAGCCGCGAGCCATATCCAAGCCACCGCTCATGTAGTCGAGCGTAACATTGTAGGCAGGAATCTCGGTATCAGCCTTCTTCAGGATGTTGATAGCCTTCTGCTTCTTGCCTTCGGCGATGAGCTGGAGGGCTGTCTGGGCGAGCAGGCGACGGTGGGTATAACACATACGCATGGTTGTCTCGTCGATGTAGAGTCCCTTCTGCTTCAGGTTGCCGAACTTGAATCGGGTCATGATGTTGTGATAAGCCTTCTCTGTATCGAAGTTCTTGGCACCTGGCTTGTTGGTGGTGAACGGAGTGATACGGTTCACAAGTCCCTCCTGTACGAAGTTGTCACCCAGGTTCATATAGTTCTCTTCGCCTACGGTGAGTGCTACGTAGAGCGGACGGGTCCAGTTACACTGTGCCAACATTTCGAGCATCATGAGGTCGCCCTTGTAGAGTGCGCTCTTGCCGGCAAGAGAGATGACCATCTTGTCTGGAATAGAATCTGATGCCATCATCATGCCGCTCTTCTTTACAGCCTCCTTGTCGATGGTGACATAGAGGGTATCTGTAGGGATGAAATGCATGTCAGGGTTCTTGCTGCGTACCCAGTTCTTCAGGATGTTCTTGAGCTCGAACGGTTCGGCACCAAACTGCTTCTTGGCATTCTCTGGATCCTGCTTGTAGAAGTCGAGAATCTGCTTCTTTGCTTCAGGTTCAACAGATACATATTCGTTGGTACCTGAACAGAAGTCGAGACGTGGCCAGGTGATTGGCACAGATGGTGAGTTGTATGCAGGACGCATCATCTGGTCGATATACCAGTCGGTCTGCAGGTAGCTCAGGTTACATACGCGGGCATCTGTTCCAACGCCTTCTACCTCCTGGTTGTACCAGAGTGGGAAGGTATCGTTATCACCATTGGTAAAGATGATAGGGTTGCCCTTCTCCTGGAGTGACATCAGGTAGTTCTGACCGAAGTCACGGCAGGTATAACGGTTTGAGCGGTCGTGATCGTCCCAAGTCTGTGAAGCCATCTGGATTGGTACGAGCAGAGTTACTACAGCTACGATGGCTGTTACGGCAGTACCGCTGAGCTTCATCTTGCGCTTCAGAATGTCGATGATGGCGAGTACGCCGAGACCGCACCAGATAGCGTATGCATAGAATGAACCGGCGTAAGCATAGTCACGCTCACGTGGTTGCATAGGTGTCTGATTCAGGTAGATGACGATGGCAAGACCTGTCATGAAGAACAGGAAGAATACAATCCAGAACTGCTGGATTCCGATAGGGAGGAGCACTTCCTCTTCCTTGCCGTTCTTCATTACCTTCTTCTTGCGGGTATACCAAGCCTGCCAGAAAAGTCCGATGAGACCGAGAATCAGCGGCATGCAGTAGAATACATTGTGTCCCTTGTTCTCCTTCAGGTCGTCTGGCAATTTGCTCTGGTCGCCATAGAGTGAATCATCAATGAATGAGAAACCGGTAATCCAGTTGCCGTGCTCTGGCTCACCATTGCCCTGGATGTCGTTCTGACGGCCGGCAAAGTTCCACATGAAGTAGCGCCAGTACATGAAGTTGCACTGGTAAGAGAGGAAGAAGCGGATGTTGTCAAACTGTGACGGCATCTTCACCATCATACTCTCTCCGCAGCGGTCGTAAGGTATCTCTGTGCCTTCTACACCGCCCATCCAGTCTTCGTATGCCTGGGCATGAGCCGAACTGTACATACGAGGGAAGAGCATGTTCTGGGCATAGATATACTTATTCTTGTGACTTACTACGAAGTAAGAGTCCTTCTCATCAGCCGAAGCCTTCTCCTTTCGCTGGTAAACCGGTGCGCCTTCCTTCATGACAGGCTTGCACATGTTGCCGTCTACTTCGAGGGCTACCTGTGATGTATAAGCCTGGCCATAGAACAGAGGGCGGTCGCCATACTGGTCGCGGCTCAGATAACTTCCCAGGGTAAAGATGTCCTCAGGAGAGTTCTGGTCCATAGGAGGGTTGGCAGAAGAACGGATCACGATGAGTGCGTAGCTGGAATAACCAATCATCAGCATCAGCATGCAGAGCAAGGCTGTGTTCTTGACGCGTGATGAGATGAGCGGCAGGAGCTGCATCTTCTTTTTGGCGATGCCTGTAGATTCGTCAACGCCTGTTACTACTTCCTGCTTGCGCTTGTAGCCGAGTACGAACCAGAGGATAACCAGCACGATGATGCCGGTAATGGCAGCTGTCCAGCCATATCCGTAGAATGGGATGCCGAGCATGCCGAAGCCGAGAACGAAGGCGATATTCTGCTTCTTCTCGTTCTTCTCTGATGCATTACAGGTTTCGTAGATACCCCAGATAACTGAGGCTACAAGACAGATGATGTATACGATTTCACCGGTATTGAACGGACAGCCGAGGGTGTTGACAAAGAACAGCTCGAACCAGCCGCCTACGGTGATGATACCTGGAACCACACCATACAGTACGGCTACCACTACGAGGAATGAAAGGAACAGTGCCAGGAGTGACCCCTTGAGGTTGGCATGTGGCACCTTCTTGTAGTAATAAACCAATACGATGGCTGGGATACAGAGCAGGTTGAGCAGGTGGACACCGATACTCAAGCCGGTCATATAGGCGATGAGCACAAGCCAACGGTCGCTATGAGGCTCGTCAGCATGGTCTTCCCACTTCAATATCAGCCAGAATACCACAGCGGTAAAGGCAGAAGAGAACGCATAAACCTCACCCTCGACAGCTGAGAACCAGAAGGTATCGCTGAAGGTGTAGATGAGTGCGCCCACCATACCGGATGCCTCGATGGCAATCAGCTTGCTGGTAGTCAGTTCTTTCCAGTCGCTGATGACGAGTCGGCGAGCCAGGTGGGTGATGGTCCAGAAGAGGAACATGATACAGACGGCGCTCAGCAGGGCGCTCATCGTATTTACCATCTTGGCTACCTGGGTAGTGTCGCTGGCGAAATGTGTGAAGAAATTGCCTAAAAGCATGAAGAATGGTGCCCCAGGTGGGTGACCGATCTCCTGCTTGTAAGCAGTCGTAATAAACTCAGGACAGTCCCAAAAACTGGCTGTCGGTTCAATTGTGGAACAATAAGTGAACGCCGCAATGATGAATGCGACCCATCCGAAGATATTGTCCACTAATCTGTACTGTTTCATTATTGTTTAAACTTTAATGTATTATATTTCTTTCTGAATGCTTTCTCTGTTTCTGAATGCTTTCTCCGCGCCTTTCAAAAAGGCACATTCCAGTTGCAAAGATAATAAAAAGATGAGATAATATGGATTTTTGCACCTGTTTTTTAGGCATTATTATATAATAAGCCTATACATTTAAGAAATGCTCTTCCAGTTTCTCTCTCGGCATATCTGCCGTATCGTGGTAGTGGAGATGATGATTTACGCAGGCGATGTGCTTTACGTTATTGAGCACTTCGGCTACATCATGGCTTACGATGATAATGGCGCATTCCCGGTTGATCTGTTCCAGCATCTCGTACATCTGCTTCTGGAAACGGCGGTCGATGTAGGTGTTGGGCTCATCCAGTATCACTACATCGGGTTTGGAAACAATGGCGCGGGCGAGGAGTACTCGCTGCAGTTGTCCGCCGCTCAAGGCTGCTATATGGCGGTCTTTCAACTCCGTGAGCTGCATCTGTTCCAGACAGTCGAGTACCTGCTGGTGCTGTGCCTGGGTGTATCTCGAAAAGAGACTTTTGGTCTTGCTGAGTCCTGAGAGTACCACTTCATAAACGGAGATAGGGAACTGTTTGTCGAGATGGTTGTATTGGGGCAGATATCCCATACTGATTTCCCTTACTTCCTCCCCGTCTTTATAAAAGCGGATGCTGCCGTCTGTGGGCTTCATCAGCCCCAGAATGAGGCGCATGAGGGTTGTCTTGCCACCACCGTTTGGTCCGATGATGCCAAGATAATCGTCTTTACAGACGGTGAGGTTGATATCGTGGAGCACCTCCTTGCCTTCATAGCCTGCAGAAAGATGCTCGATTTTTATGATTGGAGTCATATTATTGTAGTTTTTACTTCCCAACAACGATTTTCTTGCCTTGTACCGCTGCTGCCGCTTCCTGCATTGCCCAGTTCCAGTCGCCCTGCAATGGATTGATATTCATTGGCTTGGTCTGGCTCTCCTTGATGAAGGTTGTGGTGTTGCGGTTGGCAAATTCTGCCTGTATCAGGCAGAACTTGATCTTTTCTTTTCTGGCTCTCTCGATGAGGCTCTTCAGCTGGGCAGCACTCGGCTCCCTGCCTTCTTCCTCAATGGCAAGCTGCTCCAGCTGGTAATCACGGGCAAAGTAGGTGAGGATAGGGTGATAGATCACAAACTTGCGCACCATCTCGGGATGATTCTTGAAACCCTCTCTGATGGTGCTGTCTCGCTTGTCGATGATTTTCAGCAGCGACAGATAGTTCTTCTCAAAGAATGCCTTGTTCTTCGGCTCCAGATTGCAGAGTGCCTTGAAGATGTTGCTGGAGATGATGCGGGCGTTTTTGCAACTCATCCATACATGCGGGTCGATGTTGCCACCCGGAGTCTTGGCAGGCTTGATGCCCACGGAAGTATCTATCACTTTCATATCTGGAGCGTTGTCCTGCAGCTTCTTCATCCAGGTCTGTTCGAAACCGATGCTTCCCACTTTCAGATAGAGGGCACTCCTGGAGAGTTCCATCATCTGCTCGGCGTATGGCTCGTAAGTTTCAGGATTGTTGCCGTTGGATACCATCACGTTGACATCCACCTTGTTTTCGGCAATCTTATCCACGAAAAACTTGTAGGGAGGGATGGTTACGGTAACAGCAGGTTTGCTATCGCTGTTGGCGACAGATTCCTTTCCGTTACTTTCTGCGGTGTTACCTTTCTGCTGGCTGCCTTTACAGCCCGCGAAAACCACGCATAATATAATAAGGTATAAATACTTTCTCATAAGCAGTCAATCTATATGAATCAATTCTTTGTTTTCTTTGCAGCTTGTTTAAAAGATGAAACTGAGTCCGTAAACCAGCAGTACATATCTCAACACCTTTCCGATGGTGATGCTGATGACAGAAATCACGATGTTGGCTCTCGTCAGTCCCAAAACGATGGTGATGGCACTTCCCAACAGGGGCAGAAAGGCGAAGAATCCCATCCAGGCTCCTCTGTCGGCCATGAAATGCTGAGCCTTGTCAAGACTCTCTTTCTTTACATGCAGATATTTCTCAATCCATTCCAGCTTGCCCATCCGTCCTACGCCATAGTTGAACATAGAACCGAGCACATTGCCGATGCTTCCATACAGTACGAGCTGGATAGGTTCCAATCCGGCAGCCTGTAAGCCCGACATCACCACCTCGCTGCTGAAGGGAAAGAAACTGCCGGCAAGGAAGGCTGATACCAGCATGCCCCAGTAGCCCCAGCTCATTAGGAAATCTATTATCCAACTCATAGTAATATGCTCTCTGGTACGAGTATGTTGTAAGCCATGATAAGTACCAGCATGATGAGCAGCAGGATGAAGGAGATGTTGGTAAACTTACCTCTGGTGAATGTGATGAAATGGGCGATAAGCGGTGCTGTATTCACAATCAGGATGCCGCCCAGTTCCTGTATATGTTGAGGCTGGAGGACGATGAAGATGATGCAGGCAACCGATATCATGATAAACGTTTCGTAGATCATGCGGGTTCGTATCTTATCGCCGTAGCTGGTGCGTATGAAGTGGATGGAACCGATGATGGTGAGCAGGGTAACGAAACTCAGGTTCAGAATCTGATGGTCGGTAACCTGCGAATAATCAAAGAGTTCGCTGTAGTTGATGAATTCGCAGAAGTGGTCAGCCAGCCCCTGTATGTTGTCGGTATAGAAGAAATAACCGGCTGCAAACCAGTAGGGCACGATAAGACCTACCAGGGATGCAAAGAATGTCTTTACGCTAAACGAGAGGGTAAACACCATCATCATAATCCACAGTATAGGCATGAAATAGCCTATCTGCACGAAAATCATCGATGCCAGACCGATGCAGGCAAAGGCGTAGAAAGTCCAGCCTGTTGAGCGTTTATCCTGATAGCAATTCCAGATAATGAGATAAAAGGCGATGAAACACATCGTCACAATACTGCTTTTTAAAGAGAGGTGGGGGAGTCCTGTCATCGTCAGTAATGCCAGAAAACTGCAGGATACCATTCGGCTGTAGGTACGCATGAGGGCATTACGGTTGTTCAGTTCCACCATCAGCAGGGTAGACATGGCTGTGAAAGCAAATTCTACCCAGATATTGGATACCAATAAACCTACTGCAACCCAAACCAGTGTGGCAAGGGTTGCAGTAATTGGTAAAGAGTAGCGGCTAGGC
>ENA-OPBO01000061-OPBO01000061.1-human-gut-metagenome-genome-assembly--contig:-NODE-61-length-91050-cov-4.143557_pt1 | contig 91050 bp, 85 predicted proteins | sample MGYA00241071_ERZ501458 | MGnify/ENA primary metagenome ERZ501458 (study PRJEB25962, sample SAMEA2042509) | human gut metagenome | biome: human gut; feature: human-associated habitat; material: faeces... | reverse complement strand
CCAGATCATGAATCCGTCGATTCATAATCCAACACTAGGTTAGTATGTTTTCTTTTTGCCCTTGAAAGTTACGTAACGTAAGGTTGTACAATCGATATGAATTAAGTATTAAGTCGGAGGAATTCTATGAAGGTTATTGTTACTGGAGGAGCCGGTTTTATCGGTTCTAACTTCATCTTCTATATGATGAAGAAGCATCCTGATTATGACATTATTTGTTTGGACAGTTTAACTTATGCAGGTAACTTGTCTACTTTGAAGAGCGTGATGGACAATCCTCACTTCAAGTTCGTTAAGTTAGACATCCGCGACCGTGACGGTGTTTACAAGTTATTCGAAGAAGAAAGGCCAGATGTAGTTGTCAACTTCGCTGCAGAAAGCCATGTTGACCGTTCAATCGAAAATCCAGAAATTTTCCTTGAAACCAACATTATTGGTACTTCAGTCTTGATGGATGCATGTCGCAAGTACGGCATCAAACGATTCCACCAAGTTTCAACTGATGAAGTTTATGGTGATTTACCACTTGATCGTCCAGATTTATTCTTCCATGAAGATACACCACTTCACACTTCAAGCCCATACTCATCAAGCAAGGCTAGTGCAGACTTATTAGTTGGTGCATATGGCAGAACCTATGGCTTGCCAGTAACTATTTCACGTTGTTCTAACAACTATGGACCATATCAATTCCCAGAAAAATTGATTCCATTGATGATCCAAAGAGCTTTGAACAACGAAAAACTTCCAGTTTACGGTGACGGTGAAAACGTCCGTGACTGGCTCTACGTTGAAGATCACTGCAAGGCAATCGACCTAATTTTGGAAAAGGGTAAACCAGGTGAAATCTACAACATCGGTGGTCACAACGAAATGCATAATATCGACATCGTTAAGCTCATCTGTGATTACTTGGATAAGCCATACTCATTGATTGAACACGTTACTGACCGTAAGGGTCACGACCGTCGTTATGCTATTGATCCAGAAAAGATTCATAACGAATTAGGTTGGCTTCCAGAAACCATGTTTAAGGATGGTATCAAGAAGACTATTCAATGGTATCTCGACAACAAAGAATGGTGGGAAAACATCATTTCTGGCGACTACCAAAACTACTACAAAGAAATGTATGGCGACAGAAAGGTTTTAGACAAGGACTAATACGATGAAAGGCATTATTTTAGCAGGTGGTTCAGGCACCCGTCTTTATCCATTAACTTTAGTAACTAGCAAGCAATTATTGCCTGTTTATGACAAACCGATGATTTATTATCCTTTATCAACTCTCATGCTTGCAGGGATTAAGGATATTTTGATCATTTCTACACCAGCTGATACTCCTCGTTTCAAAGAATTGCTGGGTGATGGTTCACAATTTGGCGTTAAGTTGTCTTACAAAGTTCAACCTACTCCAGATGGTTTGGCTCAAGCATTTACTTTAGGTAAAGACTTCATTAATGGTGAACCTTGTGCCATGATTTTGGGCGACAATATCTTTTACGGCAATGGATTTACCAAGTTGCTTAAGAATGCAACTGCTGATGCACAAAAAGGCAAGGCAACCGTCTTTGGTTATTATGTTAATGATCCAGAACGTTTTGGAGTGGTTGACTTTGATAAGGATGGCAAGGCGGTTTCAATTGAGGAAAAACCAGCACATCCTAAGAGCAATTATGCAGTTACTGGTCTTTACTTCTACCCAGCTGGCGTTAGCGAGAAAGCTGCACAAGTTAAGCCGAGTGCACGTGGTGAAGTAGAAATCACCAGCTTGAATGAGATGTACTTAAATGAAGACAACTTAAACGTTCAACTTCTTGGTCGTGGTTATGCTTGGCTCGATACTGGTACAATGCACAGTTTGGTTGAAGCTTCCAACTACGTTAAAATGGTGGAGGAACGTCAAGGCGTTTCTGTTTCAGCACCTGAAGAAATTGCTTATATTCATGGTTGGATTGATAAGGACACTTTGCTTAAGGCAGCTAAGCATTATGGCAAGAGTCCATACGGTCAACACTTGAAGGCTGTTGCTGAAGGTAAGTTGCGTTATTAGTATTAATAAGGGAAGAAGATAAAAATGGGACAAATTAAAGTTGAAAAGAATGTCGGTGGAATCGAAGGTTTAGCAGTTATTACACCAACTGTTCACGGTGATGACCGTGGTTACTTCATGGAAACTTTTAACCAAAGAGACATGATGGAAGCCGGCTTTAGTATTAACTTCGTGCAAGACAACCAATCAAGTTCAACTAAGGGTGTTCTTCGTGGTTTACACTTCCAAAAGCATTACCCACAAGTTAAGTTAGTTCGTGCTGTACGTGGTAGCGTATTTGACGTGGCCGTTGACCTTAGAAGTGAATCAAAGACTTACGGCAAGTGGTACGGTGTTGAATTAACTGCAGAAAACAAGAAGCAATTCTTGATCCCACAAGGTTTTGCACATGGCTTTCTTGTATTGAGTGATGTTGCTGAATTCTGCTACAAGGTTAACGACTTCTGGCACCCAAACGATGAAGGTGGTATGGCTTGGAACGATCCTGAAATTGGTATTGAATGGCCACATCTTAAGGGTGACTATCCAGGTAGCGCAGATGCTAGTGGTTACACTTTAGACGATGGTACTAAGTTGAACATGGCAGAACGTGACCAAGAATGGAAAGGTTTGAAAGATACCTTTAAGTTTTAATTAGTGAGGTAGTTTAATGAAAGTTTTTGTAACTGGAGTTAATGGTCAACTTGGCCATGACGTGATGAATGAATTGGCTAAGCGTGGCTATGAAGGCGTGGGCTCAGATTTGAAGCCTGAATATGCTGGTGTTGCTGACGGTAGTGCAGTTACTAAGATGCCTTACGTTCCATTGGATATCACTGATGGGGATGCAGTAGAAAAAGTAATCACTGATGTTAACCCTGATGTGATTGTTCACTGTGCTGCTTGGACTGCTGTTGATATGGCTGAAGATGATGACAAGGTTGAAGCTGTCCGGATGGTTAACGTTGGCGGTACGCAAAACATTGCTAATGTTGCCAAGAAGTTAGACGTACCAATGGTTTACCTTTCAACCGATTATGTATTTGACGGTCAAGGCACTAAGCCATGGGAACCTGACTTCAAGGGTTACAAGCCATTGAACGTTTATGGTGAAACAAAGTTAGGCGGCGAAAAGGCTGTTGCCGATACTTTGGACAAATACTTTATCGTGCGTATCGCTTGGGTATTCGGTGTTAACGGTCATAACTTTATCAAGACTATGCTCAAGGTTGGTTCTAACCATGATGAAGTTAAGGTTGTTGATGATCAAATCGGTACGCCAACTTACACCTTTGACTTAGCTCGCTTGCTCGTCGACATGATCGAAACTGACAAGTACGGTTATTACCACGCAACCAATTCTGAATTACCAGCAACCGAAAGCGGTTATGATGAAAATGGCACTAAGACCGGCTACATTTCTTGGTACGATTTTACCAAGGAAATCTACCGTCAAGCCGGTTACAACACTAAAGTTACGCCAGTAACCACTGCTGAATACGGTTTGTCTAAGGCAGTTCGCCCATTTAACTCACGCCTTGATAAGAGCAAGTTGACTGAAAATGGCTTTAAGCCATTGCCAACTTGGCCTGACGCAGTTCATCGCTACTTAGAGATCTTGAAGAAGCAAGGTTTCTTTGATGAATTGAATAAGTAAGATTTTAAGGAAGCATCCCTTTGGGGTGCTTTTTTGATTCTTTGGTAAAAATGACATTAAAACGATTTATTACAACATAGGAGGAGTACATGACAAAGCTATATGCACATGATGGTGGCGGAGATTCTTTTTATGTGAATAAGAAAGAGGTTACCACGCACTTGGATTTGATACATTACCTGTTAAGTAGACAGTAAAATCGCATAAAGCTTTTATTCCTTAGTTGATTGATAATCAGCTGAGGATTTTTATTATACCTTTGAGTGTAGGAATGCAAGCTAATAAAAAATAAAATTCAGTGGTATTCTAATCTGCAAATCTGCAGAAAGCGAGTAGAATTTTAAAGAATATTTTAAAATATAGATGTTTAATTATAATCTTTGGAGAAGGTATAGAAAGTATGAAAGTAAGAAAAGCGATTATCCCAGCAGCAGGATTAGGCACTAGATTTTTGCCAGCAACTAAGGCATTGCCTAAGGAAATGTTGCCAATTGTTGACAAGCCAACGATTCAATTTATCGTGGAAGAAGCTAAGGCTTCAGGAATCGAAGATATCTTAATTGTTACCGGTAAAAACAAGCGTGCGATTGAAAACCACTTCGACTCTAATCCTGAATTGGAGCAAGACTTGGAAAAGACCGGTAAGTCTGGTTTGCTCAAGTTAACACAAGAAATTACTGATTTGGGCGTAAACTTGTACTACACTCGTCAACCACACCCAGCTGGCTTGGGGGATGCTGTTTATCGTGCCCGTAGTTTCGTTGCTGGTGAACCATTTGTAATTATGCTTGGCGATGATTTAATGAAGGATAAAGTTCCTTTGACTAAGCAGTTAATTAACGATTACGACAAGACTCATGCATCAACTATTGCCGTTATGAAGGTGCCACACAAGGAAGTTTCTAAGTATGGTGTAATTGCACCGGATGGTAAGATTGCCGATGACTTGTACAATGTAAAGAGTTTTGTGGAAAAACCAGATGTTGATAAAGCTCCGAGTGATTTGGCAATTATTGGTCGTTACTTGTTAACACCTGAAATTTTTGATGTTTTGGAATATCAAAAGCCAGGTCGTGGTGGTGAAGTTCAATTAACTGACGCCATTGATACAATGAATAAGACACAACGTGTATTTGCTCAAGTGTTTAAAGGTCAACGTTTCGATGTTGGTAACAAGGAAGGCTATCTTGAAACTTCCATTCAATATGGTTTGAAGCATCCAGAAACACGCGATGCTTTACGCAAGTATATTAAGGAATTGGGTAAGACATTGTAATATGATATATTAATCATGAACAACCTTTTATATTAAAATTCAAGTCATTATCTGAAGTTGAGTAATGGCGTTTTGTATGATGCTATGTACTTAGTAAAACTGATTTTGATGGAATGAAAGAAATTGAATTTTGTTTTGCTCAAGATTATCGTTTAGATTATGTTAAAGGCTATCCAAAATTGCGGATGATTTTTAACTTAGAATAGGATGTATGATGAAGAATAAGGATATGCTATTACACTTATTGACCAAGATTAAAGATAGTTTAACTGATCTAGCTGGTGAGAACACAATTTTTAGTGTTGCTTATGATGCGTTGAAGCAGATCGATTGTGATGATGTGAAGTCGTATCAATCCTTTAAAGATGTATTATCAGATTGCTACAAGTATTTGATTGAGCAGGAAAGTAAGGGACAATTAACACTAAATGAACGTGTGTTGTTGAACAATATTGATCGATTAGATGATTTATTAGTCGAAGGTAGGATGTAGAGAAGGGTGTAGGCCCTTTTTTGTTGGAGATAATTTATTAGTAGAATTTTTATGATAAGTAATCTCAATACAAACCAAATTGAGATGCTACATTTCTTGGTACGACTTTACCAAGAAAATCTACCGTCAAGCTGGTTACGACACCAAGGTAACGCCAGTCACCACCGCAGAATACGGTTTGTCTAAGGCAGTTCGCCCATTCAACTCACGCCTCGATAAGAGCAAGTTGGTAGAGAACGGCTTTAAGCCATTGCCTGTTTGGCCCGATGCGGTTAGACGATATCTTGAAATTTTGAAGAAGCAAGGCTTCTTTGATGAGTTGGGGAAGTAATTGGATAGATGAGGAAGGAAGCATCCCTGTGGGGATGCTTTTTTGATACATAAAAATATATGATATTGATATAATTAAATTGCTATAAATGTTGTAAAACTCCGTTAATCTCTGAGTGAGGATAATGGAGTTTTTTAGTGACAAAGATATATAGAGCGAAAAATGGAAGATACTACAAACTATTTATTTCATATTTCTAAAAAGGTTTGGAAGGATACATGTAACATGTATTTTAAGATTAGTTCGGGATCATTAAGAAATTACTTACAATTTTATCCATTTTCTAAAATGACTTGGAATGATAAGCAATATCTCATGAATGATAAATTTTATAGTAAATATATAAAAAATGGAGCAATAGTACAATTTACTGATGTTATGAGGATTACAGATAACTATCTCTTAAAAAAGGATGGTAGTTTTCGGGATGCAACACTATTATCACCAATATTATTCTTAGTTCTTCAAGCTATAGGAAAAGAAATTTCGTTGAAATATCAAAATACTAGGAGTACTCAGATTGCAACTTATTATTCAGGTAATTATAGTTCAATGAATGCCAAATATAGTAAAGAATATAGTTATTTTTATCGTGAATGTAAAAGATGTGCGACAAAATATGATTATTTCATAAAAACAGATATTTCTAGTTTTTTTGTTAATATTAACGTTGATAAATTGATAGAAAAAATAAAAGTGAATTGTAATGATAGTGTTCAATTAAATCAACTAAAAATATATAAAGAATTTTTACAATATTGTGGAAAGGGAAGATTTCCATTAGTTGAAAATAGTATTGCAAGTTCCTATTTGGCAACAGTCGTTTATTTAAATGATAGTGATAATAGACTTGTAGATTATTTAACTAACAATTTAAATATTGCAGATTTTAAAATAGTACGATATGTTGATGATTTATATATTTTTTCAAATGAATTTGATATAAGAAGCTTTCATAAAATTAGAAATAAATATTCTTCATATTTAAAGAAAGAGGATTTAGCAATAAATAGTGAGAAAACTAAATTTTTACGATCAGATGAATTAGAAAATGAAATTAAAACCTCTTTTTATGGTGAAGATCAAATTGAAATTGTTGATGATTCTGATTTGAACTTAAATAATATTGGAGACAGATTTCTTCAATTTTTAAAATCTTTGAATGATCTTTTAGCTGATAATGAATTAGATTATAAAGAATATAAAAAGATAATTGATAGTTCATTTAAAAGTGATAGTAATTTAGTTCCAGATGAGTTGTTTAATAAAATAATTTACGATAAAAAGATAAATTCAGGGGCAACTTCTGTATATCAAGATCCTTATATATTAAGTGAACTTTCAAAGTTGATAGCATATGATGACTTCTTTTGGGTAGATCCCAAAAGATTATTCATTATGTTCTTGAATACTAAGGACGGTAAACTAATAAAGCCTATTTTAAGTATGTTAGGGAAGAAAAAAGCTGAAGAATGGACATTTTATGATTTAGTTATGGCAATAACTTATTTGACTCATAGAAGAACCTCATTTAGAAACTTTTACTCACATATTTACAATATTGATCATAATTTGGCTACCTACTTAGATTATGATTATACTGGTAATTTTAAATCTCAGTTTGAAAGTGTTGCTATAAATAATTTAATTACAGTTACTGACGCCGATATTACTTCAGGTTGGATCTCCTACTATTTGTATTTTGAATCGATAATAGAATATTCTAAGAACAACATACTAACAAGTTATGCATTTTTTAAAAATTATTTTGATAGAACAACTGCAAATATTGATTTCTATTTTGATGAGAATAAAAGAAAAAGAATGAAGAGGAGAGGAAGAAAAGGATCTATTTATAGTGGGTATTATAAGAAACAGCAACTGCAAAAAGTTTATCGTATTTTGAATAAGCAAAATGAAACAGATGAGATAATCTCAAAGGCGAATGACCTAAGAAACGATAATCCACTTTCTCATGCAGCAGCTCAGTTATTGCTTGATATTGATAATCCAAGTGAACCCAAAACGGAAGAGCTAATTGCTACCATGCGATCATTGTTTAAATTATTAGTGGAGTTATGCAACTATTACATAAATAAGCGGTATAACTGAAAAATATTGAGTATAGAAGGTGATTAGGGAAGAATGATTAAAATTTTTGAAGGCTATGCTTTTGTTCAAGTTAATACCTTTGGTGTTATTCAACAAATAAATAAAGAAAAGTTCGAAAACTATAGCAAATTATTAAAAATCTTTTTACTAATCCAAGATTTGTATCGAGCATATCGAAATGTAAATTTACAATTTTCTTTATTACAAGACCTAACAGCACAATATGATGCTGGAAAAATAGATCCTAACACTGTTTTTAATTTAACAGAAAGCAGTATAACAGCTTACATACTTATGCATAGGATGTTTGTGGATAATTGTAAAAGCTTTCAGCGAAATTATAAAAATGCCAATATTTCTGATTTAATTATCGATTTACAAAATAAAAATACGGAAAAGAATATGAAAGTTCTTCGAGATTATGCTATGCATACCAGTATTCCAATGTCAGGAGTGAAAATGCATACGGATATGAGTAATGAAGCTGATCCCAAGCAAAGATTTCACTCTACTCTTCGTGTAAAAATTAATGCTGACGAAATGGATACTCATGGTTTAAGTCGCCAGGATAGGGAGAGAATTAATGAGTGGGGACATGAACTAGATATAACAGCAGAGATAAAAACTGCATGGAACAATTTAAAAGACTTTGCTAAAAAAGTATTTAAAAATTACTTGGACACATATGTTGATGAGAACTTACGTAAAGTAGTAATTTCTGATAAAAAATTATGGCAGGATAGACTAATACCTTTAAAAACTATAGGGATTACATATCAACCTAAAAATAGTATTCCTCGGGATACTGTTTTTATGGATTATGATGCATTGGCATATTGTATTAATTGTATATTAGATGAGTAGCGTTGTATTGGTGCCTTGCCCATTAAACAAGTAATTGAAACTCCCAGATCTGATTAAAGTAAGGTAAATACTGTTTTTGTATTAAATATAGATTCCTTTGAGGAGTTTAAGAAGGAATTTGCTAAAGCAAATATCGCTGATTCATACTTGAAAAATACTAATAATTTATCATTTATGAAGCACGCGAATGCATACGCGGCACGGCTCATTGCTCTTTATCAATTGGCTTTGGCCGAATATATCAAGGCTAATAAGGATATTCTTAATGAAATACAAGCGAAAATGAAAGATACGGTATTGCGCAACGCTATTGTGTGGAGCAATACTTCACCTCAAGATGCGCCAAATGCGGTAAAGCAGAATAACTTCACGCTGCATCCCATAGCAACGCTGCCAGATCTGTAGGACACTGGCGGCAGAAATTATGTATAATAAGATATAAGGAATCAGCGCTAATGACGTTGGTCAACAAGGCTTCGAGCTAAGTTGATTCAGGTTTTAAGCATCATGCACTTATGTGTGTGATGCTTTTCTCATCTTTATAGGAAGTTAGAGCAAAAGAGGATAGTCAAGATTGAGCGCTAATGAAAAATTCTAGTCTTGTTGATGTGGGGCTAGAATTTTTTGTCTTGCCATGAATCACATAATGTTTATTGGTATAATTTATATGTTTAAGTCGTAGATAGTGTAGGTGGCTCCAGCAATCTCCTTGATTGAGGTTGGTGGGGCTTTTTTGCTATAGATTATTTTTCTTTTTAATTTCTGAAACAGTATCCTTCAATACGTATTTTTCTCTAAATGCTAGTGGAGAGATAGCATAATACTTTTTAAACATTTTGAAAAAGCTCTGATATGTCTTGAAACCTGATGAATATGCTACTGATTCAATGGTACCCTCAGGGGATTTTAATAGTTCACTTGCTTTTTGCAAACGATATTGATTGATGTATTCTTGAGGACTCATATTATGTTTTCTCATGAATATACGATAAAGATATGTACGATCGATATTTAAATATGATACCAAATCATGAACAGAAATTTGTTCATCATAATGATTTCTAATATATTGAATAGCCACTTTACAAATATCATCTTTAGATAATTGACTTCTCTTGTTAGTATTTTTAGGATACTTCTTTTCCAATAGATCTAAAATTTCTAATACTTTGGCCTGATAGTAAAAGTCTTTAGGACCTTTATTTTTTGAATATTCTACAATGCCTATTACTCGATCATAAACACCCGGTAAATCTTTTACGTTCATAATAGGATTTTTATAAGTTAAATTAATTCGATCCATATATTTAGAAGCTAGATTTCCAATAAATCTGATCCAATAATAACTCCACGGATCGTCTTGATCTGCTTTCATTACTATAGTCTTGTGTGGCTGAATGAAAAACATGTCTCCCTTTTTAACATGATAAGTTTTACCATCACTTATAAAAATGCCATGTCCACTGGTAACGCAATGAATCATATATCCAGAACGTCCAATTGGACCATAGTGGTGAGTCGGCTTTGCTTTTTCAAAGCCTCCGGATGATACATAAAACTGTCCGTTGTATGAAAGATTATTAAATCCCCATCTGTATGCCATAATTGTTTCTCTCCTCTAAGCAACATAATTACATATCAAAGCAACAATTGCAAATGGTGAAAGCGCTTTATATGATGCACAATAAAATTGATATGTGAAAGAAATAAATATAGGAGGTAACGTAGTATGGCTGATGAAACAAAGACTTTTAAGCAAATAACCGATACCATAATTCCAGCTATTGGCGGAAAAGATAACGCCATAGAAGCGTTTCACTGTGCAACAAGATTACGTATTAATCTAAAAGATACATCAAAAGTTGATAAAGAAACTTTGATGAATATGCCTTTAGTAAAGGGCGTGAATATTAATCCTACAAATAAGCAGTTACAAATAATTTTTGGACCAGGTTTAGTTGATCGAGTAACAGCCTATTTCATTAAGCATACAGGAATTCCGGCAGCAGGTGATTCTGGTGATGCTGAAGCTGTAAAAGAAGTCGGAGAAAATGATACTAAGAAGAAAAAAGGATGGTTCCAAAACTTCCTAGATGATTTAACAGGTGTATTTACAGAAATTTTACCAGGTATCTTAGCCGGTGGTATTTTAATTGGTCTTAATAACCTGTTAACACAAAAAGTTTTTGGATCCCAATCTATTATTCAAATGGTGCCGGGCCTTTCAGGTGTAAGTAAAATTATCGGAATAGGTGCCGGTGGTATCTTTGCAATGTTGCCTTTAATTGTTTGTTATTCAGCAACAAAAAGATACGGAGGAAGGCCAGTTTTAGGTTTGGCAATCGGTGCCGTAATGATGTCGTCATCATTACCATCAATGTCAGATGTTGCCACTGGTGCAGCTAAGCCAATGATTGCCAATGTATTTGGCTGGCATGTTTCAATGACTAGCTTCGGTGGTCAAATCATTGTTGCTTTGATCATGGGTTGGGTAGTAGCCAAATTGGATAACTACTTCCAAAAGCACTTGCCAGGTGTAATTCAGTTCGTATTAGCACCTATGCTTACTATCTTGTTTGCCTCATTAGGCTTATTCCTAGTTATTGGACCAGTTGGTGTAGCATTGTCAAAAGGTATTACTGATGCTCTACTTTGGGTAGCTAATACTTTAGGTGTATTTGGTTATGCAGCATTCTCTGGTGTCCAACAATTAATTGTTATTACTGGTTTGCATAACATGTTTGGTGCCGTTGAAACTCAATTGTTAGCTTCAACTGGCCACGACTTCTTAAACCCACTTATGTCAGTAGCCTTGATGGGTCAAGGTGGCGGTGTTGTTGCCTACTACATTTTGAACCACAAGAATAAGAAAGCTAGAGAAATTTCTATTTCAGCATTCTTCTCAATTTTGTTTGGTATTTCTGAACCAGCTCTTTTCGGTATTAACCTTGAAAAGAAGTATCCTTTAGTTGGTGGCTGTATTGGTGGTGCAATCGCCGGTGCATTTGTTTACCTTGTTAAATTAAATGCTATTTCATTTGGTACCACTGGTTTGACAGGTATAGCTATTGCTGCTCCTGAACATAATGGTTACTTAATGTACTTCTTAGCTAACCTTATCGGTGTAGTATTCGGATGCATTTTCTCATTGATTTTGTCTAGATTTATCAAACCTTCACATGAAAATGAAGTTGGAGAAAAAGATGCAAGTAAATACGGTCAATTAAACTAATTGAAAGGCATATATTATGACTAATAGAAGAGCTGAATTTATAAATATGGTGGATCATCTTACTGATGTACCTCAAAAAATTGTACAAAAAGAGGCCCAACTAGCTAGTCAAAGCCCATATCGTCAGTACTATCATATTGAAGGCGAAAGTGGTGCAATAGGAGATCCGAATGGATTCTCTTATTTCAATGGTAAGTATCATTTATTTCATCAATGGTCTCCTTTGGCTTTTAGTCAATCACCACATTATACTCAACATGGTTGGAAACATTTAATTTCCAAAGATTTGGTACATTGGGAAAACTTAGGAGCCGGGATGGAAAGTGATACACCTCTGGATAGATACGGGACGTATTCAGGAAGTGCTATTCCGGTGGAAGATAAGTTATTCCTGATGTATACAGGTAATACTTGGGTTAATACTCAAAGTGAAGATGATTGGCACCGTGTACCTTTTCAAGTTGGTGCGATGATGGATAAAGATAATCAAGTGGTTAAATGGACTAAGCCATTAATGAAAGGGCCGTTGCCAGGTTATACAGGTCACTTTAGAGATCCTAAGATTTTTAAGAAGGATGATACCTACTATGCAGTATTGGGTATACAACGAGAGAATTTAACTGGTACTGCTCTTCTAGTAAAAAGCAAGGATCTTAAGAATTGGAAAATTGTTGGTGAGATAAAACCAACAGCCAATCAGTCATTAGGTTATATGTGGGAATGTCCAGATTACTATGAAATTGGTGATAATGGTATTTTGGAATTTTGCCCACAAGGCTTAAAAGAGAAGGATAATCATTTCAGAAATATATATCAAAATGGTTACTTTATCGGTAAAAAACTTAATTTGGATACAGGTGAGTTCGATTGTCAGAATTTTCAAGAATTGGATAAAGGCTTTGACTTTTATGCAATGCAAACTATGCAATCACCAGATGATAGACGTATCTTAATGGCATGGATGGGAATCTCTGATATTGAATATCCAACAACAAAATTTCATTACAACGGCTCATTAATCTTTCCTCGAGAGATAACTGTTAAAAATAATCATATTTACCAATCTCCTATTAGAGAAATAAAAAATATTTATTCAACCAACTATACTGGAAAAGTAACGGTTAAACATTGCGAGAAGGTAAACGCTGGTAACGTTAACGCCAGAGATATCAAAATTGATGTTGATTGTTCTTCAGCTGATTATTTAATTCTTGATCTTTTTGCAGATCAGAAGAATACTAATCATTTACGTCTTATTTTCAATCAAAAGAAAAATGAGTTCATTGTTGATAGATCACATTGTGGTGTTTCTTTTGCAGAAGCATATGGTAACACAAGATTTTGCTCTTTAGATTTGAGTAAAAAAGTTAAAGTAAGAATTTTGCAAGATATATCTTCCGCTGAGATATTCCTAAATGATGGCAAAGAAGTATTTAGTTTACGTTTGTTTTCCCCCTCTGAAGATCATAATATTTTCTTAACCAGTCATAATGGAACAAGCGTGGTAGATTACGATATCCATGAGTTGCAGAAGATTATGTGATTTAAATAGGAGTAGCGAGAACTACTCCTATTTTTTATGAGAAAGGATTATTATGTTTGAACCTAAGTACCATATTTTTCCTATAAAGGGATGGATGAATGACCCAAATGGATTAGTTTATTTTAAAGGACAATATCATGTTTTTTATCAGTATTATCCTAAGGATAGTCAATGGGGACCAATGCATTGGGGACATGTTGTAAGTAAAGATCTTATTCATTGGGAAACTGAACCCATTGCTTTATATCCTGATATTGAAGATGGCTGCTTTTCTGGAAGTGCAATTGTAAAAGATAATAATTTATTCCTGATTTACACTAGCCACAATGAAAATAAAGATGGCTTGATTACCGAAAATCAGAGATTGGCTATTTCAGAAGATGGAATCCATTTTGCTAAATTTCCACAACCAATTATCGTAAATGATGCTAATGACATCCATGATTTTCGTGATCCTAAAGTTTTTGAAAGAGATGGAAAGTACTATACAATAGTTGGTACTAAGAATAAAGAAAATATGGGACAAGTAAAATTGTATTCTTCTCCTGATTTGTATAATTGGGAATTCTGTTCAATATTGGCACAGTCTAAGAGTACAAATGATGAAGGCTATATGTGGGAATGCCCTGATATTTTTAGAATAAATGGCGAAGATGTTTTACTTTTTTCACCTCAAGGAATAAAGGCCAAAGAAACTGAGTTTAAGAATCTCTATCAGACAGGATATCTGTTAGGACAGATGGACTGGAATGCCCGAAAGCTGGTCAGAGAAAAAGATTTCAAAGAACTAGATAGTGGACATGATTTTTATGCGACTCAAACATTTTTGACTCCAGATGGCAGAAGAATTTTATTTGGCTGGCTAGATATGTGGGAATCAAAATTTAAAGAACAAGAAGAGGGATGGGCAGGTATGCTTACATTTCCTCGAGAATTGCTGGTTCAAAATGATAGATTGGTTCAGAGGCCTATTAAAGAAATAAACAAATTATATGATGGAATTTTAGCTAGGGAAGAAAGCCGTCATATTCAGAAACAATTTGATATACATCAATTAGAAATAGATCTTGCTAACAAACAAATTACAAATAATTTTGAGATGAAGGTATCATATGGCCAACAGCAAATTAAATTGACACTAAAAGATGATTTCCTCATTCTTAATAGAACTGACAGTACAAATAGATTTGCAAAGATCAATACTCAATCTAAGCTAAGGTTACAGATACTTTGTGATACTAGTTCAGTTGAAATATTTGTTAATGATGGAATTGCTACATTTAGCGAGCGTTTGTATGGTTCTGCTGGATGTAACTTAGAAGTGAAATCGGGGTCTGATTGTTCTTGCTTAGTTCGTAAATTGAGTATTTGATACAAGGAAGCATAACTATGAAAGCAGACGTTAATAAACTCAGCTTTAAATTGGCTATTTTATCAATTTCACTTTTTTGTGCATCGGGTTTTTCAATTTCAGCAGCTATTCCTAATATTAAAACAGGGCTCGGAAATGTTTCTTTAACAAATATTGAAGTTTTAGTTTCTATTCCTACTTTTGGATTGATATTCGGATTACTTCTTTCATGGCTTTTAATAAAAAGATATGGCTATAAAAACACGGTAATTACTGGCTTAATCATTATGACGATCTTTGGAACATTTCCGCTGATTAACAGTAATTATGTATTAATATTAATTAGTCGATTTTGTTTAGGAATTGGTATAGGCGTATTTAACTCTCTTTGTTTTAGTTTAATTTCTGAATATTATACAGGCCAATTACGTGCAAAGATGATTGGATTACAAAGCGCTACTCAGGCGTTAGGAAGTACAATTCTTACTCTTTTAGTTGGAATTTTAATTCCATGTGGTTGGCATTATGTATTTTTAATTTATTTGTTGAATATTTTTCCGTTAATTCTATTTGTAAAATACGTACCAGACGATCGTGTAACTAACAGATCTCAAAGATATTTTAGTTCATTGAAAAATGCCAAAATATTTATAATTGCAGTTTTTGCGTGTATTTACTTTATTACAGAACTAACCATTACATATAAATGCTCTTCATTTATAGTAAGCAGGGGAATAGGGTCTAGTAGTCAAGCAGCAATAATACTAGCTTTAAACACAATGATAGGATTTGTAAGTGGAATCTTATTCTCACGCGCCTTCAAATGTCTAGGTAATTATATAATTTCAATTTCTTTATTAAGTTTAGGAATACTATTTTGTTTAGTAAATATTGTTAATTCACTATATTTGGTTGGGTTAATTGTATTATTATGTGGCTTTTTTGCTTCATGGGTAAGTTCATATTTATATAATTCAATTGCTGGAATAGGAGACTACCAAACTCAACCCCTGATAAATACAGTATTAATAATTGGTGTGAACATTGGATGCTTTATGAATCCATATTTAAATGATTTGATTGGTAATCTTCTTGGTACTAATAATGCTGGTACGTTGATTTGCTTCTCTGGAATTATTTTATTGATATGCTCTGCAATGACAATTGTGTTCATGCTAATTAAGAAAGTTAGTCATTAATTTGATTTAATACGAAAGCTATTCCATTATTATCATTTGTTAAGGTGTGATTATGGAATAGCTTTTTTATAGATGGGGATGCATTTCCCATTACATACGGATTTTCAACAGAGTTAAGCATAGTAATATCATTCTCGCTATCACCAAAAGTCCAACTTTGAATAGAAGTAGCCTTATACTTTTCTATTATTTGTTTTACTGCATATCCCTTATTGCTAGAAGAGTTAGTAATCTCTCCGTAATTGACAATATTAATATTATTGATACTGCTTTCTAAACGTTTCTTTAGTTCAAGTTTAACTTCTTTAGGACCTTGAATTAAAAGCTTATATATAGGTGAGTTAAAAGAAAAATTGGAAAGATCCACTATTTTGGGTATGCAATTAACAGCTTTCATTTCTTTTTCTGTCCAGTAATTATGAATATTTTCGGTCAACCATAGGTCATAGTTGCAATAAACATTTATCACTAATTGCGGATAGTTAGATTTTACAATTTTAATAATTCTTTTGACTGTAGCATTATCTAAAGAACAAGAATATGCTACAGTTTTATCTTTATTAATGATTAATGCACCATTATAAGATATTAATGGTAATTCCGAACTGATTGGATCTGTAACTTTAGTGATTGCTAGAGGCATTCTGGCAGACACTGGAATAAATATGTCACCTTTAGTGAGTCTGTTTTGAATAGCTGCAATTGTGGGAATAGATACTTTATGCTGACTATTTAATAATGTGCCATCAAGATCCGAAAAAATAATATTCATTTTTGAGTTAGATTGCCTTTCAACCAATATTGAATTATAGAGATAAAAATTCTTGAATGTAACGACTTTCATGATTTATAGATATTATACTATGTTTAAAAATGGAGCTTTTTAAATTGATGGCGACAAATGTATTGGTTTAACACATTTTGATAGAATAATAAATTATTGCCGAATACGGTTTGTCCAAGGCAATTTGTCTGTTCAACTCACGCCTTGATAAGAGTAAGGTGGTAGCGCACGGCTTCGAGCCATTGCCAACTTGGCCTGATGCGGTAAGCGATTATCTCGAAATCTTGAAGAAGCATCTCTGATGAATTGGGTAAGTAAGAGAATAGATGAAGGTAGGAAGGCAGCTTCCTTGGGGATGCCTTTTGGTACAAAATTTTGGTAAATCATATGCTCTTTTTACAGAAACTGCTATACTTATTTTAAATATATACGAACAAGTGATCCAAAATACTGGAATTGAAATAAGGAAGAGCAATTATATGAAAAAGAAACTAACTACAGAAGAATTAATAACCCATATTAAAAACAAGGGTATAACATTTAACCATATGACAGAAAATGATGCTAAAAAATGTTTAAGAACTTTAAATTACTATTATAAACTCGCCGCATATCGAAAAAATTTTAAAAAAGATGTAAATGGAAAGTATGAGGACTTAGATTTTGCATATTTAACTGACCTGGCTGCTATTGATATGCAATTGAGACAATTTCTTTTAGAGTTGTGCTTGGATGTAGAACATGGGGTAAAAGTCTTATTATTAAATAGAATTTCTGATTATTTACCTAACGAAGATGGATATAAGATTGTCCAAGATTTTAGAAACGGAGCAGATTATGGCTCAGATCAATATGATTTGACTATTAAAAATCTAAAAAATAATCAATATTTGAAAGAAATGAGTAGAAAATATTCTCAGAATCCACCAGTTTGGGTATTTTTAGAAACCGTTTCATTTGGTGGATTAACAGCTTTTACTGAATATTTTTGTGTTAATAGAGAAACTACGAAAAAACTTAAAAAAATAAGTTCACTTTTACGTTATTGTAAAAACATAAGGAATGCTTGTGCTCACAATACACCTATATTGGTCAATTTGTTTTCTAATTCAGATAGATTAGATAAAAGACCGAAGGCTATTCAAGGAATTTCTAATAATATTGGTATTCCAAATCAAGATACGTATTATGAAAAAATGGTAGATTTAATTTCTTTGTTTTATATTCATAAATCAATTCAGAGTGAATTATTAGGGAAGTTTCAGTATAATAAAGGTCAAAAATTAATTCAGAGATTTCATAGACATGATTGGTATGAAAAAGAAGAAAATTTAACTAAATTCATTGACGACCTATCAATTTTAATTGAATACTTGAATTAATCATGTATAATTATATGTAAGGAATCAGCGCTAATGACGTTGATCAACAAGGCTTCGAGCTAAGTTGATTCAGGTTTTAAGCATCATGCACTTATGTGTGTGATGCTTTTCTCATCTTTATAGGAAGTTAGAGAAGATGGTTGGGCGGTGATGGGGATTCTAGTCTTGTTGATGTGAGGCTAGAATTGTTATGTTGCATGAATCGCATAATGTTTATTGATATAATTTATGTGTTTGTTAAGTCGTAGATGTAGGTGGCTCCGGCAATCTCCTTGGTTGAGGTTGGTGGGGCTTTTTGTGTGATGTGGGTAGGGAACAAATGAAAAAATACGATATTCAACCAACAGAAGAAAATATAAAAGAATCACTTAAGGATAATGTAACAGGTAGAAATGAAAACGTCTATCAACTGCTGCAACTACTAAATCATCAAGAAGGTAGCTGGTCCATAGCGATTAATGGGGATTGGGGTAGTGGTAAAACTTTTTTCGTTAAACAGTGCAAATATGTATTGGATTGCCTTAATTCTTCTGATGATAGCCAAAAAGGGAATATTAATTCAGAAAAATTATTCAATAAAGAAAATCTGGATGATATCGATAAAAAGCCTTTTAGGACTATTTATTATGACGCATGGGAGCACGATAATGAAACAGATCCTATTCAATCATTATTAGCATGCATAGCAACTTCCAATTGGGCTTCTAATCCTAAACTTAAAGATACAATCAGGAAAACTGCAGATATTGGAGTGAATTTATTAAAAGTAATTACTCCTAAAAGAGGAGAAGCTGTAGAAGATTTAATAAATTTAGTGGATAAGAAGGCTAAGGATTACAAAGATAAAGTAGATTTAGAGAAGCTAAAAAAAGAATTTTATGATGCATTAGTTGAATTAGCCCCAGAAGATGGGAAATTAATTGTATTTGTTGATGAACTAGACAGATGCAAGCCGACATATGCAATCAAAGTATTAGAACGAATCAAGCATTATTTTAGTGTTCCTAACATTACATTTATTTTTTCTGTTGATTTAAGTCAGTTGCAGAATACTGTTAAACGGTATTATGGGGAAGAATTCGATGGATATCATTATCTAGACAGATTTTTTGATTTAGCCATAAACCTTCCTGAACCTAATCTTGATAATTACTTAAAAAATACGGATGGCATGTTAGTGTTAAATAATTTATTTCATGCATGGGCTGATGATAACTATTGTAACCATTTTTGTAAGGATTTAATTGCTCACTTTTCTTTTAGCTTACGTCAAATAAATCACTTCTATTTAAAGACTAATTCTGTAACCTATAATTTAATAGATAGTATTCTTAATAGGAACCTAGTTTCTGGTCAGCAGAACGGATTATTTATTATATATTGTTTCTTTCTGCCACTTATGTGTGCACTTAATCAAGCTGATATTGATGAATTCAATAGATTTATTCGTGGGAAAGCTTCTGATGATATTCTTGATTTTCTTGCGAATAATTCTCAATTTGATACTTATTATAAGGATGTTTTTTCTGATTCTAAGGATAAAAAAGATACTTCAACATTTACTAGAGAAATTTATAATGCGTTATTCAATGGTACAGAGCGTAATGATCGCTTAGTAATATCTGATATGGCATATATAGATCGCTTAAGTATATATAAAGATAGATTGATTAAAGCGTGTTCTTTGCTTGATTCAAATACAAAGTTAGATTAATAGATATGGAATGGATGAAATAAAATGAATGAACGTTTTACAGGAAAAAATTTATTAGAATTACCACAGGACTTTTCTGTTGTGCAAATTGAAACTACTGATTTAAATCCAACAAGAGATCAGATAATAGAAATAGCTGCTAATAAATACAGAAAAAATAAGTTCAAAAAAGCATTTGAATGGGATTCTGAAGAAGATAAGAATGATTTAAGGGATGCTTTGTCACAACTTAAGTCATTTATAGGTAAGGACACAATAGTAATAAATTGTACGGCATTTTTCCGTCCATTTATGGGTAATGCTTTTGTTAATAACTTAGGTGAACCATTTTCTAATGATATAGTTGATATTCAACGCCTTTTTAGAAAAATAGAAAATCAAAAGAGTGCAAAGTTAAGTCAAATGATTAAGTTTTATAACCTTTCCACATCTCATAATCTCAAAGCTGATGAGGATATTAAGTCAGTAGAAGAAATTTACATTAAATTACAGGGGGAGTTTCGAAAACAGTTCAAGAGTATTAAAGAATTACAACCTAAGGGTAGTGATTTCAGGTTAAAGGATGTCTCAGGTGATCCAGCTAAAAACGACAAAAATAATGCGTTTTATGATAAGTGTGTATCAGCTACAGGTAAATTGAATGCGTATACTAGAAAAGAGATTGCCCAGATGATCAATAATATTGGTGGTCATTTTCAAAAGAATCCAGGAGAGAAAACAGATTATTTTATTGCTGGAAAATTTGAAGGAAATAGAGGCACTTCAAATAAACTAGAAAAAGCTAAGAAATTGCCTAACGTAACGATAATACACGAAGATGATTTCCTAGATATGGTAGCAGGATATGAATGGGCATAAAAAGTAAAGTGAATAAGATTTTAAAGTATTTGAAAAGTATATGTTTCGTAAATTGCAATAATAAATTGAACATTTAGGCTGTTTGATAGATTTTATCTAATTCTCTTTCGAAGATTTCATCTGGTGTGTGATATGCCAGGATCTTTCTGGGTAAAGGTCAAAGTAGGCTGGGAGTTCTATTAAAAGGATTGAATCTCTTTGAAAATAAAGAAGCATATATAACCTTATTGGTTAATATAGAACTTGCACTAAAAGATTATTTGAAGTTATATCCTCAAGATAAGCAATATTTGCTGCAAACTATGGAAATTGATGAAAGTATTTTAAGTGATAACAATTAATAAAAAACGCAAGATTTATAATAGAAAGCATCTTTAAATTTAGGGATGCTTTTTTGCATAGAAATGAAAATTACTGAAATGCAACTTATTTTTGATATAAGAATCGGTGAAGCTTTACCAAATACGAATTACTGCCTAAACTAATTTCTATTTTTATCTAGCCAAAAATAAATAGTTTTATTATTATTTCAGTGAGGGAAATTTTTATTTTTGGAGGTTAAAAAATGAAATTCAAAAAGGGAATTCCGGCTCTTTTTTTGCAATAAAAAAGCGAGGACTGCAAACATTGCAATCCTCGCCTTTAATATCCAGAACACAGATCAAGCGCCTGTCTATGCTAGAGGCTCCAGGCCTGATGGGTGTCTCGATATGTGGTATTTTTTATATTTCGATTGAAAGAATAATTATCATCTTCGATATTCAATATCACAACAGCACCTCATTTCTACAAATCTGGGTTATGAATTTTTATCATAAAGTAAGCGCTTACCTTATTCACCCTTAATATATCATAAAATCGCCGAATTTTGTAGCATTTTAATTCTAGAAAGGGCAAAAAGAGTTAAAACATGTTACATTAGATATAGACAATATAGTAATTATTATTTTTAGAGGTAGAAATGATTAGACAAGCAAGAAAAACAGATTTTCCATTTGTATATCCTATTCTTAAGCAGATTTTTGACGAAATGCAGATGAAGTCGATCGAATCATTGCCAGAAGACCAATTCTATAGTTTGATGAAGCTCGGCTTTATTTCTGAAGACTATCGTTATTCTTACCGCCGTGTTTGGGTAGACGAAAGAGAGGGCAGAGTCGTTGGTATTCTCGACATGTATCCATACAAGGACCAAAAGATCATCGATGTTGTTTTGCGTCACAATTATGCTAAAACTGGCTTGCCAATTTCAACTGTGATTTTTGATGATCAAGAAGCTTGGCCACATGAGTGGTACATCGATTCCTTAGCTGTTCATCCCGACCACTGGGGTGAAGGAATCGCCAGCAGCTTGATGGATGAAGCTGAAAAGATTGCCAAGGATCATGGCTATAACATCATCAGTTTAAATGTGGATAAAGAAAATCCACGTGCACAAAAGCTCTATGTTCATAAAGGTTACGAAGTAGAGAAGTCAATGACCATTGGCGATCGTACTTACGACCACATGATCAAACATATTTAACGGCAAAAGGGATGCGAGAGGCATCCCTTTTTTTACGCATTTGATGGCAACATAAATCTTACTTCATTGTAGATATCCAATGCATTCTTCTTATGTCCATGAGCCAGCCAATCAGTAACATGCGAGAACAGCACAGAAGTGAAGCCTTTGATGTGGTTATTTGAATAATCGCTGTTAAACAAGTGTGTTTGCATTTCTTTGAAAAAGGCGTTGCTGATGTCTTGGCAGATGTGACGGGATGCATTTTTTGATGCCAAATGATAAACATTAATGTAGAACAGGCGAGTGCGATCGATTTGCTTGAGATAAGCATAAATAATCTGTTCGGTGTCGTAGTCGCGGTAATCTAAAAAGTGCTGATGAATCTCATGTTGAATCGCATCAGAAAACAAGTCCGGCATGCTTGAGTATCTACTGTAGAAAACGCTACGCGTGATACCGAGTGCATCACAAAATTGCGTTACAGAATATGTCTTTAATAATGTAGTAGCTAATTCCTCTTTTAAAATTCTAATTGCTATATTTCTATTCATACATAATTCCCCTTTATATAGTACTTAATTAAATTACACCTATCTCTAACTTTCTCACTCACTTCATGGTTATAAAATATATCAGGAGTGGAATAATATAGCAATAGTCTTTTTTTATAATAATTTGTTTATAGCTTGATGTAAGCATGATCCACGCGCTTAATGTGCTTACAGGTAATGCAAAAAAATTTTTGTAAAATAAAAAAACATAACTACTGTAAATGAACAATAATCATGCGTAATTGCTGAAAACGTTGATTTAACAACATTCTTACTCAAGAATGCTTTAATACCGGGATTTGTAGCTATATAGTTAATCATTAATCTTATCTAATGGAAGATACAAAAAGGAGCAGGCTGTATGAAAATCGTGGGGCAAATTAAAACTATAACGTCAAATTAGTGATTAAATTTCTTGTAGTTTTGGATGTAACGTTTTGCAACACCCATCATGTGAACACTGATCTTGCTTGGGTCATCCTTCAAACCACTGAAGCTAACACCGAAGTATTTGGTCTTAGCATCGTAGTTCTTAGTACGACAACCAAGCAAGTCGCCTGCGTGTTCCCATTCAGTGTATCTTGAAGAATCATTCATTTGGCTGTCTGAACCAGAGAAACCACCAAATAACATTTGCTTAACGTTAAAGTAAATTTGGTTCTTCAATGCTGACATGGTACGTATGTTGGTATGAAATTCAGATGAGATAGGTAAACCAGCTTCATCTTCATAAACTTGACCTACTCTTGAATTAAGGCCTGAAGCTTTAGCTGCACGTTCAATACCTGGAACATAGTGATCGGCATCCCAGCAAGATCTGTTGTGATCGTAGTATTCGTTAGCAACACGATCAGCAAAGTGTAAAGCACCAGTCTTGTAAGTCCAAGATTGCTTGCCGAGTTGGTTACGAGCAGAGTTGATTAAACTTAAAGTGTATTCACTTAATTCAACCTTTTGGCTGTTAGTTAATTTAGTCACGTTAACTAAGCTGTTATCATTACCTGCCTCGCTGTTGATGTTTTCTTTCATACCCTTCTTTGAAGCATTGATTAAAGCTTTACTTGCTTTACCAGTTTGATTCCATTTAATAATGGCACTCTTGGTGTAACCAGATGGTAAAGTGATTGAAGCAGCTTCAACAGTAGAAAAAGTTGAAGTTGATGAATCGTTGTTCAAAGCGGTAACAGCACCACCGGCTAATGCAGCAGCAATACTAATGGTTGATAAAAGTTTAACGTTCTTTCTTATTTTCCTCGTCCCCTATGATTTGAAATCTCGTTTAATAAAGTTTTTTATCTTAATTCCCAATGTATAAACTCAATGTTTGAGAAGTAGTTGATTGATAAGGATAGCAGGATTAGAAACAAAGTCTATATACGTAAACATTTAATAACGGTTTATTTTATAACAAAATCTAGATTTTTAAACTAGAAATGTTGTTATTCTGCTATTTTGACGTCAAAAATAGCAAACCTATACGGCTAATAAATAATTTTATGTTTTTTTATTAAAAATTTAAATATATAAAATAGTTAATAAATATAACCAAGGTTATCTTAGATTCTAAAAATAAAAAAGCCAAAGATTGCTGTCATACCGGCAAATATAAGCCTTATTTATATATTAACTACGCGTGGTGCTAGTTAAATCGTTCTAGACAATATGCCATATTATAAGCTAAAATGGCAACTTCGAGTCTCTCTTGAAAACCTGCTAAACTTCTAGCTCGATTATTTTCAGCGTTGTAGTAAGACAAAAGCGAAAAATCACTCTCGATGGTCCTTCTGAGTGCCATTAAATAGTGCTTATTGTGCTTTTGAGCATTCTTCATGTTTTTACGATATGGTGTCCAAAGCGTATAGCCCATTTGCTCTAAGCGTTGATGCAGGTTTTTGCCCAAATATCCTTCATCGCCCAAAAGGTAACGATTGTCAGGATGAGCGTTAGTAATCAGTTCTACTGTTTCCTTAGCATCATGAACTGAGGCCTTGGTTACGATATAATCTAGCAAGTAGCCGTCGTCGCTAACAATAGCGTGAACCTTAAAACCATAATAATAGATTTTTTTGGTTGCCTTATAGCCAATATCGGCATAGCCGCGAAAGATCTTTGCTCGACGATTGCGAATTGGCTGACAGACTGGCACAGGAAAGCTATCAATAATCAAAATGTCGCCTGACAGATCTACTTCCTCATTAAGGCCATGTCGAATTAAATAGATCAATGGCAAAAGCATGCGTGCTCTGCGATTAAAGCGAGAGTGAGATAAATTAACAAGCTTTTCACAAAATCTTCTTTGAGATTCAACGCCCAATGAAGCCTGCCAAATAAGCAAGGCCAGAATAGAACTATCAGATATTTTACATCGATTGATATTCCGTCTTTGCTTTAATGCATCTGGGGCATAAAGTTTGTACAAACAGCGACAAATTATATTTAAACGACTAAAACTAACTTGTGTTAGGATGAGAAAAACGCTTAAGCTTAGGGTAGTTCAATCTAGTCAGACTCTTTTCTATTAATATGTTTACAAGTCGAGTCTAACAAGATTGGACTTTTTTTGTTAACTAAAACGATTTAACTAGCACCACGCGTATTAACTATACTGTATATAAATAGATAAAGAAGATAATTAATAATTTTGAAAAAACACAATATATACCTAAAAAGCCGACCTTAGGCTAAATATCGAAGCCAAAACCATATAAATTACTAAAAATATCCGTTTTTCCCAATTAAACCTATACGTTATACAAAAAATGAACTTATTTGAAATAACATGTAGCCCGAATTGTTTCTCCCTATTAAATAGTTCTTTTTTCTCCAAACTCAGATGACCAATGTTGTATATATAGTAGAAAAATGCGTTTAGTTTAATAAAAAATATTTCACGAGGCGAAACGAGTTCCAAGCGCTGAAACAAAGTCTGAAGCCGTTGAAAACGGATACATTTAGCAAAAATGATGGTATAAATATAACCGTAAGGTAAATGAAACGGAAAACATATCAGAGATAAAAACTTATCAAAGGAGATTTTAGATATGAACGGTAAGAAATATTCAGTAGTTATTGCCGGTGGTGGTAGTACTTTTACACCAGGATTTGTCCTCGACTTAATCAAGAGTCAAGATAAGTTCCCAATGAGACAATTGAAGTTCTACGATAACGATGCAGAACGTCAAAAGAAGATTGGTGAAGCTGTTAAGATCATCATGAAGGAAAGAGCTCCACAAATTAAGTTCTCATACACCACTGATCCAAAGGAAGCTTTCACCGACGTTGACTTCGTAATGGGTTCAATTCGTGTTGGTAAATACCACATGAGAAGCTTGGATGAAAAGATCCCATTGAAATACGGCGTAAATGGTCAAGAAACTACCGGACCCGGAGGAATGGCTTACGGTCTTCGTTCAATTCCTGCCATCATTCAAATCATTGACTGGATGCAAGAATACTCACCAAATGCTTGGATGATCAACTACTCCAACACCATTGCGATCGTTGCTGAAGCTTGCCGTCGTCTTCGTCCAAACGCAAAAGTTATCAACATCTGTGACATGCCTATTGATGACATGGACAGAATGGCAGCTATCTGCGGTCTTAACAGCTGGCATGACATTGACTTCAACTACTACGGCTTGAACCACTTCGGCTGGTGGAAAGAAGTTAGAAACAAGAAGACCGGCGAAGACTTGATGCCTAAACTTAAGGAATACGTTAAGGACCATGGCTATTGGGTAGGCGGTGAATACGACAAGAATACTGAAGCTTCATGGGAAGCAACATTCAAGAAGGTCGCCGACGACTACAAGATGGATCCAGAAACCTTGCCAAACAATTATATGCAATACTACTACTTCCCACAATACGAAGTAGCAAACGCCGATCCAAAGCACACTCGTACTGATGAAATTCGTGAACACCGTCAAAAGATCGTCTTCGGCGAATGTGAACGTATCGTTAAGGCTGGTACCGCCAAGGACAACATTTGGGACATCTCAGGTTTGCACTCAGAATATATCGTAGATATTATTCACGCTATTGCTTACAACACTCACGAAAAGTTCTTGGCAAACTGCCCTAACAATGGTGCTATTTCAAACATGGATCCAGACTCAATCGTTGAAGTTCCTGCATTATTCGGTGCAGATGGTATTCAACCTATGGCAACTGGTAAAGCCGGCAGATTCCAAAGAGGTTTGATGATGGAACAACAAACTTGTGAAAAGTTGGTTGTTGATGCCTATGTTGAGCATTCATACCAAAAGATGCTTCAAGCCTTTGCTTTGAACAAGACTGTACCAGATGCTTCTGTTGCTAAGAAGATTTTGGATGACATGATTCCAGTTAACGCTCCATACTGGCCAGAATTGAAATAATCCAGTTAAACTGCACACCTTTAAAACAAAAAATGAAAGGATAACCGTCTATGTGGCGGCTATCCTTTTTGCGTCTAACATGATATTCTTTTGGTAAAGACAAAATATAGGAAAGAAAGGAAAAAAGATGGATTTAGAAGCAGCAGTCATGAAGAACAAAGAAGGTTTTAACGAGACTGATAAGGCGATTGTGAGCTACTTGTTGCAATATCCTGAAGCTGCCAGCAAGTTGAGTCTGATGGAACTTGCACAGAAGCTGTATGTTTCTAAGTCCGCTATTTTTCGTTTAAGTAAAAAGCTAGGGTTGAGTGGTTTTAGCGAGTTGAAGTTTGAATTGTCTGAATTAACGGCTAAAAAGGCGCAGCGCGAAAAGTATGCGCAAGGTTTGAATTTTGACGCTAATTTGCAAAAGATTCTGGAAGAGACCGTTAAGTATTTTAAGGGTTTGAATCTGACTGATTTGTTCAATGATTTGGATCGCGCTGAAACAATTTATATTTATTCAACCGGTTGGCAGCAGCAAATCATTGCGGAATATTTGGCCCATTCCTTTTTCTTGATTGGTAAAAAAGCGATTATTCTGCCGAGTGCGCGCGACGAAGTTTCGATGCTAGGGCGGTCGGTGAAAACCAACGACATGCTGTTTGTGATTTCGTTTGGCGGCTTTAACAAGACGATTCTGGAAGAGCTAAAGAAAATCGATGCGGTCAATAACCAATTGAAGCTGGTTTCTTTGACTAGTTGGCAGCCAGGAAAGATTGCCTCACTGAGTAATTATAGCTTTTTCTTTAAAACGACGCCATTTCAGTTTAGCAATCAGAATGCGGTCACGTTCAGCTCAGCCTATGTTTTGATCGATTTGTTGATGAATGAGTACGGCAAGCATTGCGGTTTGTAAAAAATAGAGGATATGGATTATGAAGAAATTATTATTGCTATCAACAGGGGGCACGATTGCTTCTGTAGCATCTAACGCTGGTTTGGTACCTAAGGAAACTGGCGAAGAGTTAATCAAGATGCTGGGTAAATTGCCTTATGACATTCACGTCGAGGATATCTTGCAGCTGGATTCATCCAACATTCAGCCGGAAGAATGGAAGTTTATCGCACAAAATATCTATAAATACCGCAATGATTATGATGGCATCGTCGTTTCACACGGTACGGATACGATGGCATATACCGCTTCAATGCTGTCTTTTATGTTGAAGGATATTAATATCCCGGTCGTTTTAACGGGGAGTCAGGTGCCAATTAACGTCGTCTTAAGTGACGCCCACGACAATTTGCGTTTGGCCTTTGCGGCTGCCGCTACTTGTCCGCCTGATATTTATTTGGCCTTCCACAACAAGGTAATGTTGGGTTGTCGCTCAGTGAAGGTGCGGACAACCAACTTCGATGCCTTCGAAAGTGTGAATGTGCCACCTGTAGCCACTGTTTCTTCTGATGGTTTGGTCTTCAATACTGACGACCATTTTCAAAAGAAGCACGATGGCGAGCCGGTTTTGAATACCAAGATCAATTCACACGTTTCTTTGGTCAAATTGTTCCCTGGTTTTGATCCGAATTTACTGTTTGCGATGGTAGATAGCGGCTGTCGCGGGATCGTTATTGAGGCCTATGGTTTGGGCGGGATGAACTTTATTCGCCGCAATATGGTAGCCGCAGTCGGTAAGTTAATCCGTCGCGGCATCCCCGTCGTCGCCAGCAGCCAATGTTTATATGAACGTAGCGATTTAACCAAGTACGAAGTAGGACGTGAAGCCTTGCTTGAAGGTGCGATCAGCGCCTGCGATATGACGTCTGAGAGTGCGATCACTAAGTTGATGTGGGCTTTAGGCCAAGGCATGGATGTCCACGAAATCGATGATTTCTTCAATACTAATGTCGCTGGCGAAGTAACTCTTAAGTAAGTTTAAAAATTGTTACAATTCGGTTAAATGTAAGCGTACTCATTCCCGCGATGGCAAGCTCCGTGTATAATATAGAGATAAAAGGAGCGGTGCCCGGATGAAGAGTAAAGTTTTAGAAAAAATATGGATTATTCTGGCAGCATTAGGTATTGGCGTTTCCCTTTTTATCAATAATTCCAACAAGCTAATCGAGTCTAATGCATCAAACTTTTCCAACGCAATAATTAGTAAAAAGTAAATTAATTCAGTCACGCAAGTGGCTGTTTTTTTATATAATAAAGAAAAACATGAAATGGACGTGAATGAATTGGATAATTTTGAAGAAGTTAGAAACAATTTGCAAATGATTGAAGAAATGCTTAACCGCATGCCACTTGAACACGGTGGTGAGAATGATGTTTTTGCAGTGACTGCTAAGGATATGGACGATTTGCTCAGCAATGTAACCCCAGACATGAACGGCAAAGATGTTGTAGAAAAGGCTAAGCCAATTTTACACACTTGCCACAAGGTTTTGGAATTGCGCAAGAAGGAAAATCGTTTGACTCCAGAACAAGAATCTTTGCTTGAAGACATCGAAAAGCTTGACTAAGAGTTTAATTGGAAAAAAATTATAAAACGGCCTGAAACAGGTACTGCGTGAGCTTCTGTGTTAAAATGTAAGTATAGAAATCGCTTACATTTAATACAAAAAAGAGGTAAAAATTATGGAACTTTTAATTGCAACTCATGAGGGCCTTGCTTCAGGCCTTGTTTCTGCACATGACATGCTGGTAGGCAAAAACGACCAAATTATGACAATTGAACTTAACGACAGCGGCATCAGAGACTTCCGCAGACGTTTTGCTGAATTGATGGACAGACATCAATCAAGTCAAGTTTTGATTTTGACTGATTTAAGAAATGGTACGCCACACTTGGTAGCTAAGGAATATGAAGAAGCTCACCCGGACAGCGTAAGAGTGGTTAGTGGTGCTAACTTGCCAATGGTTTTGGAATTAGGCCACAATTTAATTAGCGCTAATTTAGATGATGTCGCAAGAAGAGCCATCCAAGTTGGTCGCGGCGACATCGAAGTTGATAAAATGCAATTGGCATAAAGAAAAGACGGTATTTCTACCGTCTATTTTTTTGCAAAAAAGTGTTTGATTTTAGTGAAGATATTTTCTGGTTTTTGATTAGAATCATCAATGTTAGTAGGTTGAGTATTATTCTCTTTATTTTCTTGTTTAGTAGAAGAATAATATTTAGCCTTTTTTAGATTCTTATTTTGATGATGATTAGTCTTTTTCTTAGTACTTTTATGATCAGATAAGCGAATATGCTGGGTGGTTATGCTCTTTGATTTTCGATTGAAATAATGCTTTTCATCGGTCTGAGCTTCCATTGCAATATCAGGTCTGATGTAGTAAAGATCCCTACTTTCATAGCTGTTGATCAAGAAGACCAAAATATCATGCAGGTCGCAAATGCAGTGCCAGGCCTGCTTTTTATCAGGTTCTAACTTGCTATCATGAATGGCGGCGTTACCCATACGGCGGACTTCGTCGAATAAATCCATGATGCTAAGCGGATAATTAACCTCTGAGCGTAAGTAATATGTATCGTTTCGCAAATTGCGGTATTCGCCATCGCGGATCGGATAATACTGGTTTAAATTTTCTAGCTTAAAAATCTTCTTCACGATCGTTTCAAGCAGCAGGCGTGCATTACTGATAACATCGCGATAGTCATCGATCGTATATAACTTATAAATTTTTTCTGCAGCAGAATATTGTTCATTGAAGTACTTGCTGTCTTTTAAAAAATCAAAATTAATTTCCATTATGTTTCCCTTTGATTAATTCAAAAAAGATATTTGCTATTTTAGCTCAACTTGGTACCCTAGTAAAAAAGGCATTTTCAAATAGGGTGTAAACATGAAAAAAAATAAAAAACTTTGGGCAACGGGGATCATTATTGTCTTAATCGGTATTCTCGTTGCCGCTGGTAATTTTTATTATACAAAAGATCGGCAAATTAACCGTATTGTGACGAATTTACGCAATCCAAAAACTGGAATGGCAAAATACGTAACAGCTTCAACGCCAGATATGAACGTCACCGATAGCAGTTTAAAACCGCTCCAAAGCTATTTTAAAGAGCACAAGCAAGCTGCTAACCGTTTAGCTTATAACTTGCGTCACAACCGTGATAGCGGCGAAATTCAGTTGGTAGAATCCGGCAGATACTTCCTGTTCTTTCCAAAATACACGCTGCGTGTGCAAGTCTATCGTACGCAGATTAAGACCAACCACGCTGGTTCAACTTTGATGATTAACCACAAAAATTATGGTCAAATGGAAGGTGGCAACCAGAACTACTACCAAGATTTAGGCATGGTTTTCCCAGGACGCTACCACATTTCAGTTAAATCAACGGTTAACGGCCGCAAGCTTGATGCCGATTCAATCGTCAATATTTGGTCCAACAAGACCGTCGATATGAATATCAAGACGGCTACGTTCCAAATCCGCAGCGTGCCTAACGGCGTCATCTACGTCAACGACCGTAAGGTAGGTAAGCTCAACAAGTACGGTAATTATACTTTTAAAGACTATCCAATTGCTAAGCGCATGGAAATCTACATCCAAAGCACTGTTAACGGCAAGAAGATCAAGTCCGAAACGGTTAGAGACTTGTCACAATCAATCAGCTCAGAATTTAGCGATAGTGAAGATGATGTGACCGACTACGACAATACCGCCGATACTTACCAAGGCAACAGCGAAAAGGACGTCTACCAAGATGAGGAAGGCGACTACATTGTCAATCCGATCTGGCCTGGTTTGATTCAGGCGGGGGATGCCGCTAGAATGCTCTACAACAACTTCAAGGAGCCAGACGCCGAAGCCTTTGAAAATGGTGAAGATAATGCCGACTACAAGAAGATTGCTAAGCAAGTTAAGGCTTGGAAGAAGAAAAAGAATCTTAAGAAGTATAGCGTGAAGGTGAAGGTAATCTCAGTCTTGCCAGGCGAACGCAATTACAGCAATGTGAACTATGAAGTAACCTTTATCAGAAAGTTTAAGGACAAGAGCAAAAAGAAAGAGAAGTTGTCATACCAGAACGCTATTTTCCATCAAGTCGATGGGCAACAAGAGATTCAAACTTTAGGAAAGTGCAGATTAATCAAAACAAAAACTAGCAATTAAAGCTTGATGTTATAGGCTTTTCCACTTGTTAAAAAGTGGGAAAGCTTTTTTTGTGCCAAAAACAGATTGACAAAATTGTAATATCATATTACTGTATTAATTAAATAATACAGTAAAACAAAAAGCAGAAAAATGAGGTTTTTAAAATGAATGAAATTCTTGTGGTGGACAATATCACCAAGACTTACGGGAAAAAAAGCGAAAAACAATACCAAGCTTTGAAAGGCATCAACTTCAAGGTCACCTCAGGCGAATTCGTCGCAATCATGGGTGCTTCAGGCTCTGGTAAGACTACCTTGTTAAACATTCTTTCAACGCTTGATAAGCCAACTGCCGGCCAAGTTTTTATCAACGGTAAAGACATCAGCAATTTAAATGCCAACCAAATGGCTGACTTCCGTAGTAAGGAAATTGGATTTATCTTCCAAGACTTCAACTTATTGGAAAATTTGACCAACCGTGAAAATATTGCGTTGCCACTCAGCTTGCGCGGTATTTCAACTAATCGCATTAATCCACTTGTGGATAAAATTGCAGCTAAGTTGGGGATTAAAGAAATTTTGGACAAATATCCAGCTGAAATTTCTGGTGGTCAAAAGCAGCGTGTTGCTTCAGCTCGCGCACTTGTTCACGAACCAGCCATGCTGTTAGCCGATGAACCAACCGGTGCGCTGGACTCTAAGAGTGCCCGTGAACTTTTAAATACAATGGAAAACTTAAACAAAAACGATGGCGTAACTACTTTGATGGTTACCCACGATCCATTTTCCGCCAGCTTTGCCAACCGCATTTTATTTATCAAAGACGGTAAGATCGGTGAGCAAATGGTAAAGGGTAACAAGAGCAGAACTGATTTCTACCATGAATTAATTGCTCACTTAGGAACCGAAGAATAGGAGGTGAGAAGCATGATTTGGAAGCTATCCTTAACTGGGATTAAAAGCCGGTTAAAAGACTACACGGTGCTGTTTTCAGGGCTAGTTGTAGCCAGCATGATTTTCTACATGTTCTTGTCTTTGGCCATTAATCCCGGTTTTATGAGTCACGACGTTAACGCACCGGGAAATTACTTAAGTTTTATTTTCGGCTTTGGTATTGTCCTGCTCGCAATTATCACATTTGTTTATCTGGTTTACGCCAATTCGTTTTTGCTGAGCATGCGTCAGCACGACTACGGCATGTTTATGATGCTGGGGGCAAAGAGTTCCAGGATCGGTTTATTGATCTTCTGTGAAACTTTGCTTACAGGAATTATTGCAGCCGTACTTGGTATTTTTATTGGGTTTGGCTTAACTGCACTTATTTCTAAATTATTAATTGCTAACCTTGGTCTTAAAATTACACACTTCCAAGTAATTTTGCCTAGTGCGATTATTTGGACCTTGATCTTCTTTGTCGCAATTTTCTTCCTTGCTGCTTTAAGAAACGCGCATAAACTCGTTAGAAGTAAAGTCATTGACTTGCTTCACGAAAGTCAAAAGCCAATTAAACTTAGCCGTAAAAATGGTTTAAGAGTTTTTGAGGCAATTTTAGGTATTGTACTTTTAGCAGCTGGTTACTACATCATGAGGATGCCAGCTAGCGCAATTTTCTTCATCATTCCAGCTGCTTTAATCACTATTGTTGCTGGTACCTACTTCACTTTCGACTCTCTTTTCACTCTCATTATTAATTTCCTACTTAAAAGAAAGAACTTCGCTTACCGCGGTATTCGTATCTTCACTCTAGGTCAATTAAAATTCAGAATTCGCGATTACACCCGTATTCTTTCAGTTATCTCACTACTTTTTGCATTAGCACTTGGTGCCATTACTGTTGGTCTTAACTTCAACTCTTTGAATGACCAAGCTGTAAAAAGCACATACTATGACGCAACAATCATTGAAAACAGTCCGGCTGTTCAAAAGAATGTGGATAAATTAGACATCAAAACCAGATCGACATATCACTATGTTGAAACTAAAAAAGACGTTTACTTCGATAAAAGTGAATTTGAAAAGACACCATTAAGAGACGTTAAGTTTAAACAAAACGGTAATAACTTCCCGATTTATAAACCAGTTACGCTTAAAACTAGCGAACTCACTATGAAAGACAGTTACGCTGGCAATGTTTTGAGAATTCAAACTAATACTTTAGGTAAGACAGTCAAATTAGTTTCATCCAATCAGTTAAAGAATATCCAAGGACAAAAGAAGTTTATTACTTTAATTACAGTAAAAGACTTTGTTAAGGATTACCTAACTTTGATGAAATTGGAGAAGGTGCAACTGGCATCTAATCCAGCCATGGCTCAAGCTTTGTCACGAACCAAACCATTCTCATACCAAATGATTTTGGGTTTTACCAGTGGTTTCGAATTCATGGGGTTCTTCCTGGGAATCGCATTCCTCACCATGCTCGCATCCACATTGATGTTCAAAGTTTTGAGCGGCGCCGCCAGCGACAAGATGCGCTACGAAATGCTTTATAAGATTGGTACTAGAAGAAAGGTGCTCAAGCAATCCATTAGACACGAAATTGGCGTGTTATTCCTTCTTCCTGGGATCCTCGGTGTGATCGACGTCTTGTTTGGACTCAGATTATTTACAGCACTTTTGCCACATCCATACATGGGCTTCTGGGTACCATTCTCAATCTTCATTGTTCTCTACTTCATCTACTATGCCGTTACAGTTAAACTGTATGAAAACCTTGTTTTGCAAAAATAGATAAAAATAAAAAAAGCAGTTTTCCAATTGGAAATCTGCTTTCTTTTTGGCTATAAATGCATCTTGTTCCAGCTAGGGATCTTAATCTCGCCCTTGGCACTCATTGTCATAATGGTGATTGAAGCGTTTCTAGGACCCGGTACAAGAGGGATGTTATCACCGTAGCGGTACCACAAACTTCTAATGGTAAAGCCGTGTGTTACAAGCAAAATATTTTCGGCACCATCAAGTTGGCTGATCAACTTAAAACCTTTATCAAGACGTGCCCAATATTCTTCAGCGTTTTCTGCATCGTGGTATGGGTCGGCATCCTTAATCCAGTCCTTGATCGTATCGATACTTTCGTGGGCAAATAGTTCTTGTCTAGTTGCGTAGCCGTGGCTGCCACCGATCATGCGCCAGGCCATTTCAGAATCGAGGCCTTCGAAGTAGCCATAGAATTGTTCTCTAAAGAATGGGCTAGCAAGGTGTTGCAATTCATCCTTGTTGACGTTGTGCTTCATGATGATTTCACAGGTATCGCTAGCTCTCTTTAAGTCACTAGACAAAGCAATATCGAATGGGACGTCCTTTAAAGCTTCACCGGCCTTTTCAGCACCTTCAATGCCTGGTTCAGTTAATGGAGTATCGCACCAACCTTGCATCTTGTTGTAACGGTTAATATAAGTTTGACCATGTCGAACGACGTAAATTCTCTTCATTTCTGTCTCCTTATAAAAATAAAAAACTCACCGTTTATTTTATTTAAAAAAGGTGAGCAGATAAAGCTAATTATTTTTCATGATAAATTTTTCTGACGTTCTGAATATCTTGTGGTTGAATTGTGTAGATCGAACCTTTAGGATACATGACTGACACGGAATTGGTGTGGTTTAAACCAATTGCGTGGCCCAATTCGTGTTCAGCCGTGTTGACGATGCGTTTGTTGCTGTAGCCGTACCACTCGTTTTGCAAGTAGTAGCGGTTCAAGTGTACGTCGGCTTTTAACAAATGACCCGTTGATGGGTTATAAGTCGTTGCCGTTTCACCGGCTGCATTGGTATCGCTGTCGTCAACCGTGCTGATCACGATCTGGGCGCGACTTTTATCATCAGTTTGGTAGAAAGTGAAAGCACCCGTTCTGTTCCAGGCGTTCATCGCATCGATTGCGGCCGAACGCAACTGGAGGTTGTTTTTAATATCAACATAGACATTGGCTTCAGGCTTTGACCAAACACGAGTCTCAGAAGAATTATCATTTTCAGTTTTATCAGTATTAGTTTTTGTATTTGAATTAATGCCATTTTTGGGCGCTGTTGCCGTTCCCATCGTGAGCAACTGGTTGATGCGATAGCTGAGTGTCACTAAGGAATCATTGGTTGCTATTTGGAAGTCAGGATTATTTTTATAAGTCCAAACACCAAAGGCGAGAAGAGCAAGCAAGAAAATATTTCGAATAAATCTAAAAAATGTTCTCATACTTTATTTTCAACTCCAATGCTGAAATTATAATCTTTAGAACTTAAATTTTCACCGATTTTTACTTATATTTTGGTTACGAGTATGAAAACTTATCATGAAAGCGCTATTTATGGTAAAATAGATAGCAAATTTTTATGGAAAAGGTGATTAAATGGCTACAGCCAAAACTGAAAATAATGAAAAAGAACTTGAACAAAAGCACCTTGATAACATAATGGAACAAATCAAGGAACGCGAAAAGTCCTTAAAGAAATCTATCAAATCAGCTGAAGGCGAAGCAAGAGAGCTTAATTCACACTTTTTTGACGATGTGAAATTGGACTACGATGGCTATTCCACTTCAATGGAAACTGCCTTGTCAATTCACCAACAGCAACAATTATTAAGTGAACGTGAACATGCCTGGCAACATTCAGCTAAGCAGCTCGACACGGTAGAACGCCTTGAGAAGCGGCCATACTTTGCACGTGTAGATTTCAAGGAAAACGGCGAAGAAAAGCCTGAAACCATCTATATTGGCTTAGGTTCCTTTGCAGATAAAGATGATCATTTCTTGATTTACGATTGGCGTGCACCTATTTCTTCAATTTATTATGATGGAAAACTAGGCAAGGTTACTTATAATTCGCCAGAAGGCGAAATCACCGTTGATATGACCAAGAAACGTCAATTCATGATTGAAGACGGCAAGATCATCAACATGTTTGACACCAACGAATCAATCGGCGACCAAATGCTTTTGTCTGTTTTATCTGAAAAATCCAGTACGCAGATGAAGTCGATTGTAACGACGATTCAACGTGAACAAAATAAGATCATTAGAAATACGAGTGCTGACTTGTTGTTTGTTCAAGGTGCAGCTGGTTCTGGTAAGACTAGTGCTATTTTGCAAAGAATTGCCTTTCTTTTGTACCGTTACCGTGGCAACCTGACTTCAAGCGACGTCATCATGTTTAGTCCAAACCAATTGTTTAACGACTACATCAAGAACGTTTTGCCTGAAATGGGTGAACAAAACATGGTTCAAATGACCTACTGGCAATTTGTGGCTCGTCGTTTGCCAGGGATGAACGTTGAGAACTTGTTCAAGCAATTCGAAGATCAAACTGCCGATACCAACATCAGCAAGTTCAAGGATTCAGTTAACTTCTTTAACTTGCTTACCCGTTATGCAAAACGCCTTAATAAGCGCGGCGTGATCTTTAAAAACATCTACTTCCGCGACAAGAAGAAGCCATACTTTGATAAAGACAAGATCAAAGAAATCTACTACTCATTCAATGAAAATTATAATTTGGCTAACCGTATCGATGCTACGCGTGAAGAATTGATCAAGATACTTAACCGCAAGATTACGCCTGAAACTAAGAAGGCTTGGGTAGCTCACACCATTGAAGGGATGAGCCAACAAGAATTGAACGACTTGTACGATCGTCCTGACCAAGAATTCGAATCTGAAGCCAAAGAAGAGGCCTTCTTGGGTAGAAAGATTGTTTTAGCCGCTTTAAAGGGCGTACACAAGCGTATTTTGCACAACCACTTCTTTAACATGCGTGCACAATACCTGAGCTTTTTGCGTGCCGTGCCTAAGATGGTTGATTTAAGCAAGTGGGACATCGACGAAGACGAATGGATGAAGCACGTTGAAGAGGTAAAGAACAACTTCAAGAGTCATGATATTGCGATGAGCGACGTTTCCGCATACTTGTACCTCTACGACTTAGTTACTGGCCGCAGAACCGACTACGAGATGCGTTATGCCTTTATCGATGAAATTCAAGACTACACGCCATTCCAATTGGCTTACCTGAAGTACAACTTCCCACGGGCTAAGTTCACCATGTTGGGTGACTTAAACCAGGCTATTTTTACCAAGGACGAAAGCCGCAGCTTGCTTAAGCAGATTTCTGGTTTGTTTGATCCAGAAAAGACCGACGTAGTGCAGCTTACTAAGTCATACCGTTCAACTAAGGAATTGACCAACTTCACCAAGCAAATTTTGCGTCAAGGTGAGAAGATCGAAGCCTTTAACAGAAAGGGACCTAAGCCAGTTATCTGGGGCAGAAAGACTGACGAAGAAGCCGTCGCCGTTTTGAGCAATGTTTTGCGTGATAATGAAAAGCATAAGATGACAACTGCAGTCATCACCAAGGATTTAGCTAGTGCTGAATTTGTTCACAAGATGTTAGCTGACCGCGGTGAAAAGGCTACTTTAATTGCGACCGCTAACCAGCGTTTGGTTGATGGGACTTTGATTATTCCATCATACTTGGCTAAGGGGCTAGAATTCGACGCTGTCATCATGTGGGGCGCTTCAAAAGAAAACTACCACCGCGTCGATGAAACGCAATTGGTTTACACAATTACTTCACGTGCTATGTACAAGCTGGACATTATTTACACCGGTGAAAAGAGTCCATTACTCGATGCAGACAAGAGTACCTACGAAGAAAAATAATTGACAAATCAATTTTTGTCGTTTATTATCTTAATCAATATTAAAAACAACTTAGAACAGAAGCAGTAGTACCTATCGCAGTAATAGAGAGTTTCTGATGGTGGAAATGAAACATACGCTGGTATGAAGTCACATCTGCGAGTTGATTTTCTGAAACAAGTAGGAGAACCCGGGGTTAGCCCGTTACAACTAAAGGTTGATTATCGAACTTATTGAGGCAGACTGCGTGAGCAGTTTGTGAACATGAGGTGGAACCGCGATTTCATTCGCCCTCGTAGCCAATTAGGCTATGGGGGCTTTTTCTTTTCGATCATCAACCTAGTGAGGCATTTTGCGTGAGCAAGTGCAAACATGAGGTGGAACCACGATACAGTCGTCCTCTTAGGCTAGTCCTAAGAGGACTTTTTTTATTAGGAAAATGGGTGAAAGTATGTCGCTGAAATACATTACAGAAATATTGCCAGCTTTATTTAGTGGAGCGGGAATGACGTTAAGCATCTTCTTTTGGACTTTAATTTTGGCTACGCCGCTGGGAATTTTAGTTTCATTGGGAGAAATGAGCAAGATCAAGCCGCTGAAGTGGATCGTTAACTTTTATGTCTGGATCATGAGAGGGACGCCGCTGCTTTTACAATTAATTTTTGTCTTTTATGGTTTGCCAATCATTCATATTGTCTTTCCACGTTACCAAGCTGCCTTATTTGCCTTCGTCTTAAACTATGCTGCTTATTTTGCTGAAATTTTCCGGGGCGGTTTTCAATCGATTGATCAAGGTCAATTTGAGGCGGCACAAGTTTTGCACTTGAATCGCTGGCAGACAATGACCAAGATCGTTATTCCCCAGGTGATCAAAATCGTGTTGCCATCAATCGGTAACGAAGTCATCAATTTGGTTAAGGATTCATCATTGGTTTACGTAATTGGTTTGGGCGACTTGCTTAGAGCAGGTAACGTTGCGATGGCAAGGGATGTAACCTTAGTGCCACTAGTACTAGTCGGCGTCATCTACTTGCTCTTGATCAGTATTTGCGCCTTTATTCTTAAGCGGCTTGAAAAGCACTTTTCTTATTACAAGTAGGGTCAGGTGAAAACAAATGTTAGAAGTAAAGAACTTATGCAAGGAATTTAACAACCGTCCGATTTTGAAGGATATTTCTTTCACTTTAAAAGATGGCGAGATTATGACGATCGTGGGTCCATCTGGCGCCGGTAAAACCACTTTGCTTAGAATTATCGCGGGCCTTGAAACTAAGGATAGCGGCGAAATTTTAATCGATGGCAAGCCATATGATCCCGGCAATGTCGGCGTCGTTTTTCAGGATTTCAACCTTTTCCCTAATTTAAACGTACTGCAAAACATTACGCTAGCACCAACGATGGTGCTTAAGGAATCCAAGGCTGAAGCGGAACAAAACGCCCAAAAGCTGCTGGACAAATTGCAGATGAATGGTCGAGAAAAACAGTACCCGTACCAATTATCAGGTGGGCAAAAGCAGCGGGTGGCAATTGCTAGAGCTTTGGCCATGAATCCAAGAATTTTGTGCTACGACGAACCAACTTCCGCCCTTGATCCTAATTTGCGTAAAGAAGTGGAAAAGATGATCTTGGATTTGAAGAAGTCAGGCTTAACGCAATTGATCATCACGCACGATTTAACCTTCGCTAAGAACGTGGCCGATCAGATGCTTAAGGTCCAGCCATTAAGTGAGGCGTAGCCTATGAAGAAAAGATGGATTTTCGTTTTATTAGCTACTTTAATGCTAGTGCTAACTGGTTGTGAAAGCGTGCAGGAACGCGCAAATACGCAAGACACTTGGAGTAAGATCGCACAGAAAAATCAGGTTGTGGTGGGTCTTGATGACAGTTTCGTGCCCATGGGTTTTGAGAAAAAGAATGGGCAGCTAACTGGTTATGACATTGATTTAGCTAAGGCTGTGTTTAAACAATACGGCATCCACGTTAGTTTTCAAACGATCGACTGGTCGATGAACGTCACAGAATTGCGTAACGGCACAATCGACTTGTTATGGAACGGCTACAGTATTACGCCTGAACGTAAGAAAAAAGTGGCCTTTAGTCGACCATATTTGCGCAACAGACAGGTACTGGTCGTTAAGAAGGACAGCGGCATTAATTCGTTTAAGCAGATGAAAAAGTATGAATTAGGGATGCAAACCGGTTCAACTGCCGAGCAGTGGTATGAAACTAAGCAAAATGTTTTGCACGCAAAAAAGACCGTGCTCTATGACACGATCTCTAATTCGTTCTTAGATTTGAATGCCGGTCGGATTCAGGGTATTTTATTAGATGAAGTTTATGCCAACTACTACATTGCCCACATGACTAAGAGCAAGGACTACAAGGTGATTCAAAATGATAATGTGCCAAAGGATTTGTTTGCGGTCGGAATGCGTAAGGGTGACAAGACTTTGCGTAAAAAGGTCAATGCCGGCTTAGTTCGCTTGCAAAAAAATGGTACACTAGCTAAGTTGAATAAAAAGTGGTTTGGCAAGGAAAGCAATTATTTAGGTAGATAGCAATGAAGCAGATAAATGATTTTACCCTGAAAAAGATTGATGAAATGAGCGGCCGTGAGCTGTTTTGCACGGAAAGATTGCGTGAAGAAACGTTTGTGACCGAGCAAAAGATTACTTTGCCTGAACTTGATGACCAAGATTTGATCGCAATTCAAGCGTACCGTTTGAACGATGATCAAACGAATGCGCTGGCTACTTGCCGGATTTTTGAAGAAGATGGCAAGTGGATGTTGGGCCGCGTTGCGGTGTCAAAGGCGGCTAGAGGGATGCACCTCGGCAGCAAGATGGTTGAAGCGGTACAAGAATACTTACGCGAAAAGGGCGTAGCGGCGTTATACTGCCATGCCCAAATGCGGGTTGAACCGTTTTATGCCAAATTAGGCTATCAAGAAATCGGCGAGCCATTTGAAGAAGCTGGCATTCAGCACATCATGATGAAAAAGGACTTGAACTAATCGAGTTCTTTTTTAATTGTGGGCACAATCTGGTTAACCAGAAATCCGTTGCCTTTATCAGTTAAATGCTGGCCATCTGCTTGGTAATATGTCGATATGTGTTTGAGCTTTCTCATGGCCGGAAGAATATCCACAAATGGTGATTTGTGCTCAAAAGCAACTTTTTTGGCAATCGAGTTAAACAAATCGAGGCGCTCATCACCATAAAATTGATTGATTTCGCTATTTGTGGGATCGGGATAACAAAGTCCCACAACGACGCTTTTACCTACAGCATCAAGGATTTGACCTAGATTTCTTTCATAGTTTTCAGGACTAATGCCCCATGCCGTTGCGGCGTCGTTATTACCGTATTCAACAACAGTTAAATCTTTTTCTGCAGGAATCTGCACTAAATAATCAACGCCTTCGACGGTAGTTGCACCACTTTTAGAGATGTTTTCCACCTGTGCATAATTTTTCAGCTGTTTTTTAAACAAATTAGTTACAAGATTGGTGTCACAGCCGTCACGATAACCGTTGAAAATTGAATCGCCAAATAAAATTATTTTTTTCATAGTTTCAGCCTTTCCGTTATAATAAATAAGTTAGAGGAACAGGATATGAAGAATTATACAAGCTTTGAAAGAAATGAATGGGCAAAACTTGCGCCCAAAAATAAAGTAAACATCACTAAAGAAGAACTAGCTAACATTAAGTCTTTAGGCGACGTAGTTGATTTAACCGACGTCCACGAAATTTACACTAGTTTGATTAGCTACTTACACTTAGTTTACCAACAAAAAAAGAATGAACAAAAGGCTCAGATTGAATTTTTACATAAGGATTTTAAGCCGGCTCCATTTATTATCGGTATTTCTGGCTCCGTTGCGGTAGGAAAATCGACGACGGCTCGTTTATTGCAGTTACTTCTTAAAAGAATGTACCCGGACTTAAAAGTGCATTTGATGACCACTGATGGCTTTCTATATCCCAATGAGGAATTGCAACGTCGTGACCTCATGCCACGCAAGGGATTCCCTGAGAGTTACAACATGACGATGCTCAGCGATTTCTTGAGCGACGTGTTAAGCGGGAAAAAAGACATCGTGTATCCACTGTATTCACAGGAATTGAGCGACATTGTCCCTGGAAAATATGGTCATGTGAAGAATCCTGATGTTTTGATTATCGAAGGCATCAACACTTTGCAGCTGCCGGAAAGCGGCCAAGTCGTAACGAGCGACTTCTTCGATTTCTCTATTTACATCGACGCTGACGAAGATTTGATTGAAAAATGGTACATGCAACGCTTCAAGAAGGTCTTGAAACTAAACAAAGATAAGCCAAATAATTTCTACTATGAAATGGCTAACGGTCCGCTAGATGATGCTTTAAAGCTAGCTGAAGAGACCTGGCAAATGGTCAACTTGGTCAACCTGCGTGAATATATTGCGCCAACAAAGAAACGAGCTAGTTTGATTTTGCATAAAACAAATGGACATTTAATCGATCGAATTTACCTAAGACATATTTAATTTGGTATACTGTAAATTATGAATACGATTTATTTATTATTAATTAAAAAATTTGCTTTGCCCCCAGCGTGTTAAAAAGAGAAAAACGCAAAAATTAAAAAAAGAGATTGAAGAAAATTAAGGGAGAAAAAGCAAATGGTACAAGCAATTAATTTGAAAAAAGGTATGATTTTTAGTCAAGACGGCAAGTTGATCAAGGTTTTGAAGGCTAACCACCATAAGCCAGGTAAGGGTAACACCGTTATGCAAATGGACTTGCGTGATGTTAAGAGTGGTGCCGTTGTTCATAAGACTATGCGTCCAACTGAAAAGGTAGACTTAGTTGAAGTAACTAAGAAGAACGCACAATACTTGTACAGCGAAGGCGACACTTACACCTTTATGGATACTGAAACTTACGACCAATACGAAGTTTCAGCTGATCAATTAGGTGACGACGTTAAGTTCTTGATTCCTAACACTGTCGTTGACATGGACTTCACTGATGACAACAAGATAATCGGTATTGAATTACCAGCAACTGTTGAATTGACTGTTAAGGAAACTCAACCAGGTATCAAGGGTGCCACTGTTGCAGGTGGTGGTAAGCCAGCTACTATGGAAACTGGTTTGGTTGTTCAAGTTCCTGACTTTATCAACGAAGGCGAAAAGCTTGTGATCGGTACTGAAAACGGTGATTACAAGTCACGTGCCAACAGCCAAGCAAGATAATTAAAAATTGCGAAAAAATAAGCATTACCTCAGGGTAATGCTTATTTTTCACATCACATGTTTAGTGACGGCATTAATTTTTACGACACGTTTTTGACTGTTTTCGACCAGATTGATCTTCCAAATAGCTTGATCATTGTCGTCTTTTAGTTCCCATGATAATGGCGTAGCACCAGGAACTTCGCGCAAGGCAATGGAAGTAGCTTCTTTACGAGAAATAGTTTTCTTTAAGTTCAGTGAAGATTCTTTATCATAGTTGTAGTCGAGTACCTGGGTTGATTGCCCGATGATTTGATTATTGGTAGCGTCGACTTGAATCATGCAGTCCTTGTAGTTATCGTAGCCGATAATGTTGTAGACATAGATGCCGTTGTCTGGCACTAAGGAAATGGATTTAATTTCGGCACTAGAATAAAGTGATTTGAATTTACGGATGGCGGCGGCTTGACTGGTTTGGATTGCAGGCAATTTATCGCTAGAATAGCTGACCTTTTGTGTCTTGTTTAAAAAGTCACCTACGCTAACAGTTACGTTGTTTGTTTGGGGCTCAAGTTGCGTCATGTAATTCTTTGCAATAAAGATACCTAAGCCTATACCAATGCCAATATTTAATATGGCCAAAAAGATTTTTTTCATTAGTCATCTACCTGTAAAAATATAGTTGTGTTTTAGTTTATACTTAATTATAAACTATATTTTAGATAGTGACATATTGTCAATAAATTATTATTGAATTTGTCTTATTTCTGTAATGTTACGAAAATCAAGGCAAGTAGAGCTGGTAACATTTGCACCAAGAAGATCTTTTTAGTTGCGGTAAAACCACCAAAAATTGCGACTACGACGATCAAAGTAAGCAATAATTGCCAAACAGTGAAAGCAATTGAAGCCTTAAAAACGAAGTAGACCAATATCAATAATAGGCCGAGCATCCCGTTGTAGATGCCTTGATTTGCCATAGAAATTCTGGCAGCAGGCTGCTTTACAAAATCAAGGTCCATGTCGAAAGCCTTAGCTTGCATTTCTGGTTTACCAAAAATTTCTAGAAAACAAATTCCGATATGTTCAATCCCTACGAGAAACGTTAATACAGTAGCAATTACATTCATTTTTTCTCCTCCTTTTTTCGTTAATAATTATACCTGAAAAAAGGATTTTGCAAAATAAAATGTTGACAGCTGTAAACTCTCAAGTTAAGATAGGCTTATTAAAAGTAAGAAGGAGATGAATCACATGTTATTAGCACGTCAAATGCAATGTCAAAACTGCCAATGTTGTTGTATTAACAACATCTATTTGTCGTGCTCTAATGTGTGATCATCAAAGACTATTACTTAATAACTAGTTATCAAGTTGTGGTTCTTTTTGGGATGTATTCCGCGTTGGAGTACATCCCATTTTTTGTTGCAAAAGAAAGGAAAAATCATGTCGAAATTAAAGGTAGTTTTAGCAGGTATTGTCACAGTTTCAGTAGGATTGCTTCTTGCTGCTTGTGGCAATAACAATGCTTCGACAGCAGAAAAGAACACATTGAATTTAAGCACTACAGCACCACTGGACACCATTGACATCAGCAAGTCTACCGGTTTTGGTCAAACGGGCAATGTCTTTGAAAGCTTTTATCGTTTGGGCAAAAACGGTAAGCCTACTGCGGGTCTTGCTAAGAGCGGTAGTGTATCAAAAGATGGCAAAACTTGGACTTTTAAGTTGAGGGATGCCAAGTGGTCAAACGGTGATCCAATTACCGCGCAAGATTTTGTTTACTCATGGCGCAGAAGCTTGAATCCTAAGACCGCTTCACCATATTCCTATCTTTTTAGCGGCGTAAAGAATGCGGATGCGGTTGCAAAAGGCAAGATGAAGCCAAGTGCAGTTGGTATTTCTGCACCAAATAAGCAAACTGTAGTCGTTAAGCTGAACAGACCGATCGCTTACTTCAAGGTTCTGATGGCTTATCCATTGTTTGGACCACAAAACGAAAAGGTCGTTAACAAGTACGGCAAGAAATATGCGACTAAGGCACAATACCAGGTTTACTCAGGTCCATTCAAGATTAAGGGCTGGAACGGTACCAATGATACTTGGTCCTTTGTTAAAAATAATGATTATTGGGATAAAAAGGTGGTTAAGTTAGACAAGATTAACTACCAAGTAGTGAAGTCTAACAACACCGGCTACCAGATGTATCAACAAGGCAAGCTGGATTTAACCCCACTTTCAAGCGAGCAAGTGAAGAATTTGAAGAGCAATAAGGACTTTACTCAATACCCATACTCATTGGTTAGATTCTTGCTTTATAACTTCAAGGACAAGAACGCAGTTAACCGTAAGGCTTTGAATAATAAAAATATTCGCTTGGCCTTGTCACTTTCAATTGACCGTGACATTGTGACTAAGAAGGTTTTAGGCAATGGCTCAACCTTGCCAACAGGTTTTGTCGCAACTGATTTAGCTAAGAATCCAACAAATGGCCAGGACTTTGCTAAGGAACAAGCGGTAAAGAATACCGTTGATTACAATCCTGCTTTGGCTAAGAAGTACTGGAAACAAGGCTTGAAAGAAATCGGTGAAAGCAGCTTAACCTTTAACATTTTGGCTTCAAACGATGAGTCTGATAGTGATCAATTAACGCAATACTTGCAATCACAATGGACCAAGGAATTGCGTGGCATCAAGGTTAATATTACAAATGTGCCAGAAAAATCTTCGGATAGTCGTGCACAAGAAGGTAACTTCGATATTTACTTGTCACACTGGGGCGGTGACTTCAACGATCCAATGACCTTCATGCAAATTCCGATGACTGGCACTTCATACAACTATGGTAAGTGGTCAGATGCTAACTACGATAATTTGGTCAGAAAAGCTGGCAATCAGGATGCTAACGATCCTGCAACGCGCTGGAACGATTTGGTTTCTGCCGCTAAGATCGTGAACAAGAACCAAGCAATTACGCCAATTTACCAACAAACTACGGCATATTTGCAAAAGCCACGCGTTCATGGTTTGATTCATAATACTGCTGGTACGCAATGGTCATACAAGTATGCTTATGTGAAGTAGAAAATAAAACCATGATAGTAATGATCGTGGTTTTTATTTTTAATAAAATTATTGTTGCATTTGCAACAATAATCAATATAATAATTTTAGGTGAAAAACATGAAAGAAGGTATTTTAAGACAAATTAGCACGATTGCGCGGGCACTCGATTCAATTGCTAACATTGAATTCAAAGAGATGCAGCTGAATCGCGGTCAGTATTTATATTTGGTTAGAATCAAAGAAAATCCTGGTATTATCTCTGATCATTTGGCAGGGATGCTCAATGTAGATCGCACGACGACGGCACGGAGTATTAAAAAGCTAGAAGATAATGGCTTGATCGAAAGAAAAAATGATCAACAAAATAAGAAGATTAAGCACCTGTTTGTAACTAAAAAAGGTGACGAATTAGCTGAAAAAATTGAAAAAGAAAATACTTATTCAAATGAGCTAGTTCTAACCGGTTTGAATGAGAAACAAAGACAAGAATTGGCCAAACTTTTGCAACAAGTAGAAGATAATGCGAGTGAGAATTGGCACTTTGTTAAAAATGGCGGGAAGAGGGAGTATTAATGGATTACACAATTAGACCAGTCACCACTGACGACGTAGCAGAATTACAAAAGATTTCACGTGAAACATTTAAAGCAACTTTTGATCCTTTTACGGCTCCAGATGACATGGCACACTTTTTGGACGAAGATTATGCGACCGATGTCTTGATTAGCGAGATTGAAAATCCAAATAGCCGTTTCTTCTTTTTACTGGTGGGAGATAAAATCGCTGGCTATTTGAAAGTCAATGTGGGGGATGCACAAAAAGAGCATCTGAAGGAAAATGCTCTTGAATTGCAAAGAATTTATTTGCGTTCTAACTTCCAGCATAAGGGACTAGGCAACGTCTTGTTTGATTATGCGGAAAAGATTGCTAGAGATGAAAAGAAGGACTACATGTGGCTTGGCGTGTATGAAAAGAACATCAACGCGCAGCACTTTTACAAGCGTCATGGTTTTAAACGGGTAGGTCAACACGTCTTCCAAGTTGGTGATGATCTGCAAATTGACTGGCTTTTACTTAAAAAATTGTAAACAAAAAAATGGTGAGGAGAATTTCTCTTCACCATTTTTGTTTGCATTTAGTTATTAATCATCGTGTTCAGTTTCAAGAATTTTCTTACTGTGAGCGTCAATCTTCACCTCAGTAGATTGGTGACCATTGACTACTTCAACTTCCCAGTAAGTCTTACCGTGTTCTTGGTCCAGCTTCCATTCTTGGCTAGTGCCTTTAGCATGTTCTTCTGCGATTACGCTAGCTTCATCGCGGCTGATAATGCCGTCAAGGTTCAAAGCTTCATTGCGGTCATCGTGATCTAAGCGCTCTGAGTGAACGCTGCTGGCATGACCAGTTTCTGCGTTGATTTCGGCAGAGTATTCATGGGTACTATCGAAGCCTTCGATTTCGTAAACGTATTGCTTGCCTTCAAGAGATAAATCGATGCTCTTAATTTGCTTGCCAGAAAATTGGCTATGGAATTTATCAATGGCTTCTTGTTGGCTTAATTTGATCTTGCTAATTTCGGTCTTAACACTGTTAGTAGTCTCTGTGGAGGAATCGCTTGTTTGACTACTTTGACTGTTGTCGCTGCTTTTAGCTGCAGTAGACTTGTGTGATGTGGTTTGGCTAGTTTGAGCAGTGCTGTTATCCTGCTTTGAACAAGCCACGGTTCCAGTTAATAATGTTGCACCTAATAAAATTGCACTAGTTAATTTAGTGAGTTTCATATCTTATACCTCTTTCAAAAATTAGTCGCGTTCTACGCTGATTACTTTTTTAGTTAAAGCATTGATCTTTACTTCGCTCTTTTTGCCGCTCTTTGAGACAGTTACTTCCCAAACAGTTCTTGAACCGTCACGGTCTAAGCTCCATTCGATAGCCTTGCTGTCAGGAACTTTCTTTTGAGCAATCTTAGTGGCAGTTGAGCGTGAAATTACTTTTGACAAGTTGATTGCCTTCTTGTTGCGGTTTTTTTCAGCTTCTGAATGAGCGGAAATCACTTTACCAGTCGAAGCGTTAATCCTCATGTCGTATTCTCTGGTTGAAGTAAAACCTTCAATTTCGTAAACGTAGCGACCATTTTCTTTTTCTAAGTTGATGGAGTCAATCTTAGCACTTGGATATTTGGCTCTGAATTTCTTAACTGCTGTACTTTGTGAAACCTTAATTTTGCTGGAAGCTGCTTGAACAGTAGTAGGTTCCGTATTTTTGTTAACAGTAGTGATAGCTGCAGTGCCTAAGCCAATTAAAGCTGCACCTGCGATGGCGAATTTCTTTAAGTTGATAGTCTTCATAATAGTTCTCCTTTGGTTTTCTTAATTCCTAATTGCTTGACTTGATATATTTATCTTACTAAGAAAGGACGTTAGAAAAACCAAAATTAGATGGAGTTTAAATGAAGATTTCTTCATTTTTCTTTGGGCAGATAAACGGAAAAGATCGTCCCTTGAGGAGTGTTGTCTTCCACCGTGATTTGGCCGTGATACTTGTCGACTTCGGCTTTGACGATGGCCAAGCCTAGGCCATAACCACCGACTTTGCTGGAGTGCGACTTATCTTCGCGGTAAAAACGTTTGAAGATCTTTTCACGGTTTTCCTGGGAAATGCCAATACCGTGGTCTGCGACTTGGAAGAGTAATTTGTCAGCTTGTTTTTTCAAAACGACGTTAATTTCGCTATCTGCAGGTGAATATTTAGCCGCATTTTCTACCAAGTTGTGGGCGATATTGCGAAAATCGGTTGGCTTGATCGGGAAGAGCAGTTGTTCAGGCAAGTTAGAAATAATTTTTTGCGGATAAACAGTCTGCACTTCATTTACTACATCAGAAACAATTTTAACCAAATCAATTGGCGTTACGTCGTCGTTATTCTGATCGATTCTACCCAAAGTAAGCAGCTCGTTAACGATCAACTGCATCTTCTTCGATTCTGAATCAATATAGTCTAATGAAGTAGAAATAATCTCTGGGTTGCTTTGCCCGCGACGTTTGATCAAATTAACGTGGCCGCGAATGGCCGCAATTGGCGTCTTTAATTCGTGTGAAGCATCGCTGACGAATTGTTGCTCGCGCTTTAACGCATTATTTTGAAAACTCAGCAGATTGTTAAATGACTGCGCCAGGTTCCTGATTTCAAGTGGATTATCGGGAATAGTGACCTTTCTCTCAGGCGTTTTATTCTTGCGAATATCCTGGATTTCCGCGTTCATCGTTTGAATCGGCCTGCTCCATTTATGAGCAAAACGGCGAATGAGCAGGATGCTGATCAAGATAGCTACTAGGTTGATGCCTAGCATCGTAAGTAGAAGCCAGGTGATTAGATTGAAGAGTTCGTCGACATTTAAGGCAACGTGAATGCGATAGCCATGGTGTCCTTCACGTGCTAAAAAATAGATATGCTTGTGTGAAACAACAAAGTTTTGATAATGGCGTTTATGGTTAATATCCTTAAAAGTCTCGTGTGCATCTTCAGAATAATAGGTTCGGCCCTGCGGCGTAGTTAAAATAATTGCATCGTCGTCTTGCTTTGCTAAATAGGCATCAAGTAGTGCCGACCAGTCGTATTGCGGTTCCAGATTTTCTTCTACGGCGGTAATAAGCTGTTCACTCTGACTTTTGGCACTGTAATAAATGTAGCCAGAAGAAATAACTAAAAAGGCGATATTGACGAGAACCAAAATAGCCACGAATAGACTGACGAATAATTTGGTTAATTGGCTAGTGGTAGTTTTAGCTTTATTTTGCATGTTAATCGTCTTCTCTTAAACAATAGCCGAGGCCGCGCACCGTTTTGATGAGCTTCTTATATGGTTCGCCCAACTTGTTGCGGATGGTTCTAATGTAGACATCAACCGTGTTGGTTTGGCCCACGAAGTCATAGCCCCAGACGACGTCGAGCAGTTCATCACGGCTTTTTACTTTTTCGGGATCCTGCATCAGTTCGGTCATTAAGGCGAATTCTTTTGGCGTTAAATAAATCTTTTCGTCATTGCAGTAGAATTCGTGCTTTACCAAGTCGATTTTTAATGGACCAAAAGTAAAGGTGGAAGTAGGGGCTGCATTTTGTTCTTGGGTCTTTTTTAAGCGACGCAAAATAACCCGAATTCTGGCAAAAAGTTCCTCAATTTCAAAAGGTTTGGTAATGTAGTCATCTAAGCCTTGATCAAGAGCAGAACTAATGTCAGAAGCGGAATTTTTCGCCGTTAACATAATGATTGGCACATCGCTTTGTTTGCGGATTCTACGCAATACAGTGATGCCGTCATAAACTGGCAGCATCCAATCAAGCAGGATTAAGGTAGGATCTTCTTTTTGAAAAAGCTCGAGTGCCTCCTTACCATCTTGTGCCCAAATTACCTGGTAGCCTTCAAATCCCAGCTCTGTTTTCACAAAGCTAGCCACTGCTTCTTCATCTTCAACTAGCAGAATTTTGACATCTTTTTCATCCATATCATTTACCTCTAGAAAAAAACGGCTGGAAAATTCCAACCGTTTTGTTAATTAATTTTGACCTTTGAAGGTGCCGTTTTCTACTTCACGAATGAAGTCAGCCAAGTGTTTGTAGTAAACTGCAGGATTATCAACCATGTGGTGGTGTCCACCATCTGGAGTAGTAACTAAACGTGAGTTAGGAATTTCCTTTTGCATAATCTTAGCAGTTGAAATAGGCATAGTTTCGTTTTCACCAAAAGTAAGCAAAGTTGGAACATTGATCTTGTGTAATTGATCTCTGAAGTGCCAGTCCTTTAACTTACCGGTGATAACGAATTCGTTGTCACCTTGGAATGCGTGATAAACGGCGCTGCCACCAATGTCCTTTAAGTGGTAAAGCTTAGAAGGTTGCTTACGGTCAACGAAGTTAATATTCAAGATTTGAACGTCATCTTGGTAACGCTTGTTGTCGTAATCATTGTTCTTTTCACATTCATGCATAAAGTCAATTTCAGTCTGTGGTAGAACTTCTTGTCTTCTTCTATTAACTGAAGCAACGTATTCATCGATTTCATCAACCATGGATGAAATGATGGCGCCCTTTAAATGTTGACCATATTTAACTGCATATTCTTGAACAAGAAGTCCGCCCCAAGATTGACCGATTAAATAAAAGTTATCGAGGCCAAGCTTTTCACGCACTTCATCAACTTCGTCTAAGAAGTATTCATAAGTCAAATATTTTTTAGCGATTTCAGGATCAGAATAATCAGGTTGATCTGAATAAAGAGAACCCAATTGATCGTACATGGTAACTTGAACGTTAAGACCTTGCTTCTTCAATTGTTCAGCAGTGTCTTCCCAGTATTCGTGGTTGCCGCCAGGACCGCCGTGAAGAGCTAATAAATGAATATCGCCTTCACCTTGAGTGTTGGTCCATAAGTGATAACCGTTGTCTAAAGTAATAATTTTAGTACCAGTTTTCATAGAATTTCCTTTCAGCCTTTATTAAAAATAGAATGTATTACATTAATTATCGTATCAGATTGAGAAAAAGACAAGTATGCGAGTATAATGGTTCAAGTATATAAAAAAGGAGAGTTTATGAGTCTTAAATATGCTAAAAAAAGCCAAATAATTAGCTTTACCATTTTGGCAGCAATTAAAGCCTGCAACATCGTCTTTGTAGCTTATATGATTCAAGTCATGTTGAACGTTGCTTCTTCTGGCTCTCATGACTACATGCACTTAATTAGATTGGCTTTATTAACTGCATTAGGTCAATTGTGCTTTATGGCCAGCAACTTTGTTTACGAAACGGTTAAGATGGGAATTATTCGTGACGTAAACATGACATTAAAAAAGGCCAATCTTCGGTATCTAGTTGATCAAGGCGATCCGGATATAAAAAGCGGTTTGTCGCTGATGACTAATGATTTAAAACAAATTGAAACTAATCGTGTGACCGCTCAACTAGATATGATTTTCCAGGGGTTGTCATTTATTGGTGCCATTAGCTTTGCTTTTTATAGTTCTTGGCAAATGACTTTAGTATTTGTAATAGCAACGATTGCACCTGCTGTAGTGCAGATGATCACTAGTCCAATTATTACTAAAAAGTCAAAGATTTGGGCAAAAACTAATGCTAATTATACGCAGCATGTTTCAGATTCATTAAATGGTGCTCAGGCTACCAAGCTTTATAACGTGCGAACAAATATTGTAACGCGTGCGGCAAATGCTGCCCAGCAAATGGAAAACGCGTTAAGAAATATGACTTTGACGCAGGCATGGGCACTAGAATTAATTTATTCTGCAGCTGAGCTTTTCTGTTTCATCATTCCATGTACCGTAGGTGGGATCTTGATGATGCAAGGCAACTTAAAAGTAGGTACTTTGGTAATGATGGTTGATTTGGCAATGAATTTTATCACGCCAGTTGTTACATTGTTTAACGAATTTAACCAAGTTAAGTCAACCGTACCGATGTGGGAAAAGACTCAAGAAGCTTTGAAACATGTGATGAAAGATGACAAGCAAAAGATCGATCATTTTGAAGGAATGAAAATTGATGATTTGTCTTATGTAACAAGTTCTGATCATAAGCGAATTTTTGATGGAGTTAATTTAGAAGTTAAACCTGGTGAAAAAGTATTGCTTATGGCGCCAAGTGGCTGGGGGAAAACAACGTTGTTGCGCCTTCTTTTGGGATCAAAAAGACCTAAAGATGGGAAGATTTTGCTTAATGGCAAAGATGTAACTGGTAATTGGGATGCAGCGCATAATTATTTCTCCTATGTTAATCAAAAGCCGTTCATGTTTGACGATACGTTGCGTTTTAACATTACGCTTGGCCGGAAGGTGAGCGATGAAAAGCTGAAGCAAGTAATCCATGAAGCTGGACTTGATAATTTGGTTAAGAGCCAAGGCCTAGATAAGCAAGTGGGTGAAAATGGTAGTGAATTGTCTGGTGGGCAGATTCAAAGAGTAGAAATTGCTCGTGCTTTATTATCGGGCAGACCAATCTTGTTGGCTGATGAAGCAACGAGTGCGCTTGATCCTAAATTGTCACTAGATATTCATAAAACATTACTTGAGAATCCTAATGTTGCGGTAATAGAAGTAGCCCACAAAATCTCACCTGAGGAAAAAGCAATGTTTGATGTGATTATTCATTTGGATAAGCATACCGTTGAAACAAAGATGTAGTGAAATTAATAGGAAAAGTACTACTTTGTAAGTGGTACTTTTTAAAAAAATAAAATATATAAAATTTTATATAATAGAGTCTGGAAAATTATTGCTAAATTTATATCAATCCAATTGAATTAAAACCGCTTACAAATTATAATTAAAATTAAGAAGATTCTTTATTAGTAGGAGGAAAAAATTATGGCAGAACCTAAATGGCTTAAGGATATGAATCCTGATGAATACTTAAAAGAAGATTTTGAAGCTAAGGGTAAATCTAAATATACAGTTGAAGGAATCGATAAAAATGATCCTGAATGGCTGGATAAGGCAGCTAAGAAGGTCCATGCTGCAGAAGGTGACGATTATGTGAAGCTGGATGCGGGGTTACTTACTGTTAACCAACTTAATTGGATGCTTAGAAATACAATTGGGGAAATGACTTTTGTTGACGATAATAATGAATTTCTATGGTACAATCGTCCAACTGATCCAAATTATAAGATGCTTGCTAAACGTACACCAGATCAAGTCGGTGATACTATGAAGGCAATTCACCCTGATGTGCGTGATGTTATTCCTAATGCTAAAAAAGTAGTTCATGCTTTACGTACTAAGCAAGATGGACATGATGATGTCTATATGCCTGTTCCAACTGGTAATTTGAAGAAACTTGTTTTGCACTACTATAAGCGTGTTGAAGATGATAATGGAGATTACGCAGGTATTTACGAATGGGTTCAAGATTTGTATCCACTCGTTAAGTATTTCTGTGAAACTACTGGTCAAAAGTTGGTAGTAGATGATGATACCACAACTGGTGCAACTTATCGTAGAAATTCAGATCCTGATGCTGTAAGTGGTGCTTCAACTAAGGCTGAAAAGGTAGAAAAAACTAAAAAAACAGAAGAACCAGATACTACAACAGGTGCTTCACAACATTAATATTTATCAATAGAAAAACTCATCAATTGACTCAATTTTAGAATCATTGATGAGTTTTTTGTTAATTAATAGGATTGATTTATTTTACTGCAATCATTATTTCTTCAGTAGTGTTATCGCTAGTGATGTCGTACTGTGGATATGCAAAGTAAGGAACTATTTGATGATTTTCAGGAATATTTGCATCGATAATTTCTTTTAATCTTTTGTTGCTAATAAATATTGCAGCATTAGCTGGTGCAGAATAATATGCACCAACTTTATTACCATAGGGATCGTAATAATTAATCTCTAAACAGTTAGCTGAATTAATATTTTTAGTAATAGAAGAATTTTGTTCGCTTTTTAGCATATTAAAGCCTCCACTTTATTAATGCGGTTACATTTAAATCTATAGTAACAGTAATTTTTAGTTAATTTTTCTTGTTGATGAATGAGCCTAATGCCGTGATTGTTGCAGCAATACTTGCTAAAACAATGCCTGTAGTAATGAGGTTAGTCTTATCTTCACCGGTTTCTGGAAGTCCAACTTCTTTTGAGGTTTCAGTTACATTTTGATTTTCTACTTCTGCTTTCGGTTTAGTTGTTGTTTCACTAGATTTCTCGGTTACAGCAGTAGGAGTTACCATAAACTTGGAAGAAGTTACTTCTTTTTGATTTTTTTCGATTACATTTTCAGGAAGTGGAGCAATAGCTTCTTCTGTTGATTCTTCTCCAGCTGGTGTTTCATTTTCATCTGTACCATCTAGATCCGATACATCTACAGTTAATGGAGGAGTAAAATCTTCTGTATTGTCAGGAGTTTCCTCTGGTTTAGGTTGTGGTGCAGGAGTATCTGGAGTTGGATTTTCAGGCGCCGGCTCTGGTTCAGGTTCAGGTTTAGGCTCCGGCTTAGGCTTTTCAGGTTCTTCAAATTCTACGAATGGTGGTGTTAAGTCCCAACGGTGTGTTTCACCACTAACAGTAACTTTGTTACCAATAATATTACCGTCAATGTTAACAGCATTTGTAATATGAGCGTTGGTTGCTAGAACACTTCCCAAATGGTAGTCTCCAGCAAAATGTAATTTATTAACATCTGTACCGAAGTTCCAGAGCAATTTATTAAATTGATTTGGAGTTTCAGAAGAACCGCCAATATTATTACCATCAGCATATTCCAGTACAAGGTGAGTTTGAACTGTTAAATCTCCACCTTGAATATTAATTACATTTAAAATAATCATTGGAGCTTCAGCACCAGCAGGAATACCTTTGATCGTAATATTACGTTTGTCGCCTGAAAGGTGTGCGGCATCAATTGTTACATAAATAGGTTCCTTACTGTCGCCAGCATTCTTTATAGCCTCAGAAACATCGGTCCAACTATTGTTGAGATCATTAAAATCGGCTTTAACTCCTTCAGTCTGTGCTTGACTAGCCCAGTTATCTGACTTTTGACTTAATTTATCTAGTTCGCCTTGAATATCAATTTTTTGATCGGCTTGAACAATGTGGTTATAAGGAATATCTACTTTTCTCCAGTCAGGTTTTTCTGCAGTTCCATAGTTAACTTCAATTGCTCCATCATTTTCAAATGAACGGTATTCAATGTCTGGTCCAAAGATGACTACTTTGTTGTCACCATCGATTTTGTTAAGTCCATTGAGATTGCCAACATAGTGGATATCACCGTTGGTTAAATTATTGGTTGCATTTGAATTGGTACCAAAATTTGTACCAGAAAGTTTATCTGCAGCAATATTACCTGCAATATGACCATTTTGGGTCACTTCATTACCGAAAATATGGAAGATACCAGCGATACCTAAAGGATGTTTATCTGCCAAATCTTTAATATGATCTGCCAATTCTTCCTTGGTCATTTCATTGATATTTGGTTTATCTTTTTTATTTGTACCTTCTTTAGAAGTATTAATATTATTATTTTGAGATACATTTTCTTCAGATTTTGAATTTACATCTTCAACTGGAGTAGTACTTTCAGCTTCTTCTGTTTGAATTGGTTGCTCAGTATTAACAGATGTTTCTGGATCTGTTTTTTCTTGAGTAGATACATCTGTATCAGTTTGCACAGTAGTTGTAGTACTATCATCAGTATTTTCAGAGTAATTAGCTGAAACTTCAGTATTATCAGTAGTTAAAGTGTCTGCTGTATTATTTTCTACAGGAACACTTTCTTCTACTACTGAAGTTGTATCACTTGTTATTTCATTTGAAGTTGTATCATCAGTCATTTCATTTTGAATTGCTTCAGAGGCTGCTGAGACAATTGGCGCACTAGGACCAGCTAGTATGCCGAAACTTAATAACACTGCAAAGCACCCTTAGTCAATTTGCGAATAGCAAATTGCGTTTTCTTTGTCTTGAACATTTTTAGTACCTCCGTAGCACATAATTAATATATTATTTTTCCTTTCTTGTATGCATTATATGACATAGTGTCACTTATTATATGACATAGTGTCACTTATAAAAATAAAAATAAAAGCACTTTAAAAAAACTTAACAAATAAAAAATTATGGTACTAACGCAAATCAAAAAAATGTCAATCCTTGTATTTAATTTTGAGTCCACTATACTAGATAGCGATGCTTTTTAAATAAAAGAGCGGATAAGGCACAATATATAGTATATTGTGAACCTAAAATAAAAAGGGAGTAGTTTGTATATATGGAAAGACATGAGAATTATTTTGTTTGGCTGTTTAATCAATTAAAGGGGTGGCCAGTACAAAACTATTGTTTATGGTTTTTCGCATTTGGTTTTCAATTAGCGTTACTTATTCAAGCAAAGGTTACTAGCGTAACTTTGATCACTTTCATTGGTACTCTTTTGGGTACGCTTTGTGTATTGGCAATTAATGCCACTAAGGCAATTAATGGATGGTTAGGATTGATTTCAGCAGCATGTTTCATCTATGCTGGTTGGTCAGCCAAGAATTATCTTTCTATTTTTGAACAAATTGCTTATATCGCAACTTTGGATTTGCCAGTTATCTTGTCAGTAAGATCATGGAATGATGATACTAAGAACCACTTGAGAAAGTTTGGTGGTAGAGAATGGGTCATCGCCATCGTTGGTACATTGGCCGTTTACTTGGTATCAGGCTTCTTAATTGGTAAGTTCACTAATGACCCACGTCCTTGGGTTGACGCTATCAGTTTTGCTATTTCACTTACTGCTGGTATCATGTGCTTCATGCGTTACAACAACCAATACTTCTGGTGGACTGCAAGTGGTATTTTCCAATTGATTCTTTGGGGTATCACTTATGCGCAAGGGGATGCCAACTTGGCAATGGCTATCAACTCATTGATTTACGTCATTAACGATGTTTTGGCGTTTACTGTTTCACCATGGTTCAACATGGGCCGTCGTAAATCTGGACTTAAGGAAATTAGAAACTAGTAATCAGCTAAGAATCAATTCAATATAAAAAGGAAACGTTATCGAATTTCGGTGGCGTTTTTTTGTACATAAGTGTTTTCTGAAAAGCTTTAAGAAATTTTAAAAAAGACGATATGTCACTATTAACGAAAGCGGTTTCATGATAATGTATAAGTATCAAAAGTATAATTAATTTGATACGTATACACAATAGGAGGTCATGAAAATGACATCTAAGAAAAATTTTAAAAAGAAGATGAAGAGATATCACAAGAATCACGAAGATCATAAGGAGATGAGCCCTAGAGCTAAGAAAGCTGCGGCTGGTGCGGCTTCTGCACTTTTGGGTGTTGGAATTATGACAGGCGCAAACACTCATGTTGTTAAGGCTGCAGGATATCGTGAAGATGAGATTGCTGAAGTAGAAAGCGCAAATGTTCTTAGTTCTGAAAAGACTAAGGTAAGAATTAGTGTGCAACAAAGAACTAATAGTACTGAAGATCAAAATGGTGAAGTGATTTCAGATGAAAGTACTGAAACTTCAAATGATGTAGTAACAGATACATCAACTGAAACTGCATCTACCAATCCTGAATCTGTAGCAACTAATGACACAACTGTTGATACAACTTCAACTGAAGGCACAAGTCAGCTCGAAACTCAAAGTACTGAGACGACTACTGAGCAAGTATCAGCAACTGGTGATACTTCAAATGAGAAAACTCCTAAGGAAGAGACTAAAACTCCAACTTATGATGATGCTAAAAATGAAGTTGAAAACATCAACAATACAAATAATAGCAAGTTAGATGAGGCTATTGAAAATGCCAAAGGCGAAGGCGTAGAAGTTGATGTCGCAAATGGAGAAGACATCACAACCAATGTTAGTGGTATTAAGGATGCTGAAGGAAAACTTGAGGAACATATTCAAAAGCAACTTGATAAGATTAATAAAGCTTTAGAACAATATAGGACTGAACTTGAAAAATACAATAAGGAATCTAAAGACTATGAGATAAAATTGGCTGAATATAACCAAAAGAAAGCAGACTATATTGAAGAACTAAAAAAATATGGGCTTTGGGATGAAAATGACGTTGATATTGATAAAGTATCGCAAGATTTAATTTTGGATCCAAATGAAAGTTCAAAAGTTACTGTAGTGTATAAAGGCGATAATGTAACAGTAGGAACTGGTAATAAAACTATAGGAACTAATCCGGATACTCAAGTAGTACTAGATCAATTTTATAAAATTAATAAAGAAACACTTGGTGAATTTCTTAGACTTGAATATACAGGTTTTCAAAATTCAAAATATGGCAATGTTGATATTGGAAAAATTTTAGTTTCATTTAGTGGTTGGAAGCCAAACTATGAAAGAGATAAATATGATCGATCAGGTATTTATTTCAACAATAAATTAACGGATGGTTTCTGGTATGTTCATAGTGATGGTGTAACCGTAGATATTACTTTGTACGATAAAAAAGATAATCCGATTGATTTGAAGGATGGCACCGCATATATTACGGCAGGCTCTTTGAACAGTGAGGGTACAGGTAGTAAGTACATTGAAAAAGCCGAAATTATTAATGACAAAGAACATAATGAGTATGGCGGAAGCGGTCTTGCTTTACCTGAATCTACGGTAAAAGTACATGAGGGTGCCGGAATTTATGGTGGCGATGTTCTTTATTCAGAGAAGAACAATGAAGTGTTGGTAATCTATGGAGACGTTAACGATAAGACCATAAGAAAACAAACTCAAGCAGCAATAGATGCTTGGGGAGACACTGAAACTAATAGAGCCATTATTAATAAGTATATTAATTGGGATAACTCTAACGATAATAAAAAAGCAATCTTTGGTGCCGGCTTATTCAAAGTTCACGGTAAGAAAATTAAGATTAGATTCAGTACAGATACAGGTTCAGCTTGGGCAACTTATTCAACTTCTATTCCTAAAATGACTTTGGATGCAGTGCATCCAGGTAAGGCCCCTGAAAGACCAACGTTAAAAATCGAAGTTGAAAAGAAGCAAATATTATTAAATAAAAATTCTAGTGTACATATTCACTACGTTGATGTATACAATGATATTCAAAATGGTGTAACAAGTGGCTTTGATCATGTAAATCTACACCATGGTACTGAGTTGGATGAGCATGTTCAACATATTGAACATTTGGCTGTTGGTGATGCATACCAAAACACATTGTGGGATTGGACAAGTGCTGGTTATGTTTTGGCTGAAATGCAACCTGAAGCTGAGAAGGGTACTATTAAGGATGACCCACAACACCACTATGTTTACTTGACTCATGGCACTGCTCAAGAGAATCGTTATGTGGATGTTAACCAAGTAATTCACTACGTTTATGAAGACGGTACTACTGCTCACGAAGATTATAATGGTGAAACATTGCACTTTGTTCAAACAGGTATTAAAGATTTAGTAACTAAAAAGATTACTTGGGACGGTGAATGGACACCTGTACAAAGTTTTGAAATTGTAAAGAGCCCAGAAATCGAAAACTACGTAGCTGATCGTCTAGAAGTAGGTCCATACGAGATTACAGTAACCAATGACAACTATGAAGATAATCTGAATAAAGAAGATACTGTGACCTACTACGCCCAAATGGAAGAAATAAGTCGCGACAAAGTGGTAACCCAAGTAATCCACTATGTTTATGAAGACGGCAGTACAGCAAAACCAGATCACGTAAGTGTAAATCTTGTGTTCCACCAAAATGGTGTAAAGAACATGGCTACCGGTGAAGAAATTTGGGACGGTGAATGGACAAAGACACAGACATTTGTAACAGTTGTAAGTCCTGTAATTGAGGGCTACACAGCTGATCGTCTAGAAGTAGGCCCATATGACATTACAGTAACCAATGACAACTATGAAGATAATCTGAATAAAGAAGATACTGTGGTCTACAGACCAAATACTACAACTCCAGATTCTGATCCGGACCCTACTCCAGACCCAGACCCAACACCTACTCCTGATCCAGAACCTGAACCAACTCCAGATCCTCTTCCAGAAGAAGATGAAACTGTAACGCCACCTGCTTCTACAGAATCAGGTAAGGAAAACAAGGGTACAGGTACGGCTAAGGTAGCTCCAGTCAAAGCTGCAACGGTTTCTGATGAAGCTCAAACTCCAGAAACAGTTTCAACCACAGAGGGCATTTCAGACGAATCAACCGAAGTAGCTGAAAAGAGTCAAAATGAAGAGACTTTACCTGAAACAGGTGATAAGAAGGCTGAAGCTGCAGGAGTTCTTGGAGCATTGGCAGCCACAATGGGTATCACAGGCTTGGGCGCTTCAAGAAGACGTAAGGCTAGCGCAAAAGTTAACAGAAAAGATAAGAAGAACGGTAAGTAGATTTGAAAAGTAGTGCGAAAGCACTGCTTTTTTTGCGTGTGTTAGAATGGACCAAATTAGAAAGGAGTCTCTTAATGACCTTTTATACCCTAAATTACATCCAAAATAATCAGAATACAGATCGGACCATTTTCTACATTCTGATGTTAGTCGCCGCATCGGCAATGATTATTTTTACCGTCCTTTATCTGCGCGATCGGTTTAACACCAGATACCGCGATCTAGGAATTATTGCCCTATTATTTTTACTCATGTTTGTGGGGACACAGTATGAGAAGTACACACAGATTAACATGCAAAAGTCCCAGGCAACGCAGATCATTCCCTTTATCAAATCTGTTGCCCGCGATGAAAATGTTAAAACCTCCGATGTGTTGGTCAATTCCACTACCTTAACAGATGGCATGATCGTGCGCATCGATTCCAAAAATGTGGATTATCAATTGAATCTGAATGAAGATCGCAATACTTATACGCTGACTCAAGCACACGTGATTGATCATAGGGTGGATGTGAAGAATTAATATGCAACTAGACTATACTCAACTTTTTATCAAATTTGCCCTCGGCATTTTAACTTTAATTATTCAAATCAACGTTTTCGGTAAAAGCAACTTAGCTCCAACTACGGCACTGGACCAACTACAGAACTATGTTCTTGGTGGAATCATCGGTGGTTTAATTTACAATTCCAGCATTAGTATTTTGCAATTTTTACTAGTTTTGATTGTTTGGACACTAGTTGCCTTCATCCTGAAATTCAGCCGCGACCACAACAGCTGGATTCGTGGCATTATTGACGGCAAGCCCGTTCAAGTGATCAAGGATGGTAAAGTCTTAGTCGGCAACTGTATGAAGGCAGGAATTTCCGCTAATGAATTGATGTTTAAACTCAGAAGCCGCGGAATTTATTCTGTTGAAAAAGTGAAGAACTGTATTTTTGAACAAAACGGGCAATTAACTATTATTGAAAATGATGAGGCTAATATCCGTTTTCCAATTATTAGCGATGGGCAGGCCAACGTCGATGTGCTGGAGTTGATTCACAAAGACGAGTCTTGGCTCGAGCATGAAGTAGAAAAAGCAGGTTATAATAATGTTAATGATGTCTTTTTAGGCGAATACATTGATGGAAAACTGCATTTTACAGGTTATACAAAATAATTAGGAAAAGAGAATCATAATGACAGATTTAACTAAGGTAAAAGAATGGCTGAAAGATGCTGATGCCGTGATCGTCACTGCTGGTAATGGCATGGCTAAAGAGGAAGGCCTCGACATTTTAAGCGAGGAAAACTTCGATGATGAATATGGCAAGGTTGCTGACAAGTACGATGTGCATACAATCGGGGATGCCCTCGACAAGAAGTTTGACACTTGGGATGAACAATGGGCTTTCTGGAGTCAACTGGTCAACGAATATTCGCTTGAATATGAGCCAAGTGAAACCATGTTGGCTTTAAAGGAGCTGCTCAAAGATAAGCAATACTTCATCGCTACTAGCACTTTCGGTCACTTCTTTGAAAATGCTGGTTTTAACGAAAAACGCATCTTCAATGCCTTCGGTGACTGGACCAGAATGCAATGTTCTAGCGGCGTGAACCATGGTCAAAAGGATGATCGTGAAGTCGTTAAGAAGTATTTAGAAGGAAAAGGTGAAGTGCCAAAGTGTGAGGATTGTAATTCTCCAATGGAATTGCACATGCCACTTAACGCCAACTTCTTCCCAGACACCGATGCCAATACGCGCTTCCGTTGGTTCTTAACCGGTAACGAAGACAAGAAGGTCGTTGTCTTAGAACTCGGCGTTGATGAAACCAGTCCACAACTGCTTGATCCAATGGTTAAGCTAGTTGAACAGTTCCCTAATTGGCATTACGTTGCTGCAGATTTAGCCGATAATGATTTACCAGACGATATTCAAAAGAGATCAGCTGGTTTTGCCACAGATTCACACGATATGATGATGAAATTAACTAAATAGGTGAGAAATGAGTATTTACGTAAAAAACGGGATTCTGCATGTTCCCGGTGCCCAAGATAAGTTGCGGCAAAAAGGGCAAGAAATACCTGACTTTTTGTCTAATTACACCATGCTGGATATTGAAACGACTGGCCTGAGTCCATACAGAGACCGCATTACAGAACTTGGTGCAGTGAAGGTCAGAAACGGCCAAATTGTTGACCAATATACTAATTTGATCAAGTTCCCTAAGAACAATAAGGTGCCTGCTTTTATTACCAAATTGAATGGCATTACTGAAGAACAAATCGTTAATGAGGGGATTCCTGCTGAACAAGCGATTAAGGAATTCCGTGAGTTCATCGATGACGACATTATCATTGGTTATAACGTCAACTTTGATCTGAACTTTTTATATGATTTAAGTCAAAAGTACAAGTTGCCAATCTTAAATAATGATTACGTCGATGTGTTACGCTTAGCCAGAGCGTACTATCCACGCGAACGCCACAATCGTTTGATTGACTGCATGCAGCGTGCTGGTATCGCGCAAGTAGAGGAGCACCACGGTTTAGCCGACTCGCTTGATACGATCAAGGTCTATAACGACTTTAGTGCGCACTTCACCGATGATTTGCTTGAAGCGACACGTAACAAGATCAAGAACGTTGATTTAACTGGCGACGATGTCGATTACATTGATCTCGGTTTTAGAAATCCGGTCCAAAATAAAAACATCGTTTTATCAGGTCACATTCATATGGATGAACAAGACGCCGACAAGATGATTGGCAACATGGGTGGTAAGGTCGAAGATAAGGTTAACCCAATGACCAATTATCTGATTATGGGTGACCATGATTTCTTTAGAAAAGACAACGAAGATTTGAATACGGCACGTGATTTGATTAAAGATGGTGCCAAGATTAAGCGTTTGTCAGAAAGCTTCTTTTTAGGGATGCTTGATGACTGGGCACGAAGTTAGAGGATTTTTATGGCAAGAAGAAGACGACGCAGAAAACAGAGTACTGTTTTTTCATCGATTATTGTAATTATCGCTATTGCCTGGGGAGTATTTACTAAAGCTGGCAGCGATCCTAATGGTAGCCAATTTATTAAAAATGTAACTGGCAATAGCAATGACCAAGTAACCAATACTATCAAGAGTGCTTCAAAAAGCAATAAGGTCTATGGCGGGCTATCGCAAAGCGATTATAAAAAGCTAGCTGATTTGAATTTCAAGAGTGGCTCTAGGGCATATACCGAAGTGAACCATAATCGTTCGACCTTAGTTAAAAGCTCTTGGAAGATCAACCGAGTAATTTATTCAAACCTTGATTCGCTGAATAGAACTTCACGTTCCAATACTGCCTTTTTGGAGCGGCGCAACGTGGCTAATGATAGTTTGCGTGTGCGGCAGTTCGTAGAACCGACTGGTTGGCATTACAACCACAGAAACGGCACGCAGATTTATAACCGTGGTCACCTGATCGCTTATTCGGTTTCCGCTGGTATCGACCAAAGCGGTAACTACGATCCAAGCAACCAATCCGGGGACCAGAACAACCCTAAGAACCTGTTTACCCAATCGGCTTTTTCTAACCAACGAATTCAAACCATTTTTGAAGCTAAAGTTAGAAAAGCTCTGAGAGAAAATAAACGCGTGATTTATCAAGCCACTGCTGTATTCAGAGGCAATGAACTAATGGCGCGCGGAGTTAACCTGCAGGCCGTTTCAACTGATGGCACGCTGGACTTCAATGTTTATCTGTATAATATTCAACCTGGCTATCAATTTAACTATAATAATGGTAGAGCTAAAGTTGATCGCCAAATGCAGGTCAATGAAGAGTAAAATGTAGATATAAATTTTTAAAAGGGAGTACATATTAATGAAAAAAGATAACTGTACCGCAATGCTTGTCGGTAAAGATGCTTCAATCGATGGCTCAACTATGATCGCTCGTGACGAAGACGGTTACGGCGGCATTAACGAAAAGCTGTTTGTCGTAAACAAGGCTCGCCACTACGATGAAGATTATGTTTCAAAATACAACGGCTTCAAGATGCACCTTGAAGGTGATGGCTGCAAGTGGACTGCTGCTCCAACTGCTGATGATTCAGAAGGTCGTTGGGACGAACAAGGTATCAACGAATATAACGTCGCTATGTCAGCTACCGAAACTGAAGCAACCAACGCTCGCTGCCTAGGTCACGACCCACTCGTTGAAGACGGTATTAACGAAGATTCAATGGTTTACATCACTTTGCCATTCGTTAAGACTGCACGTGAAGGTGTTAAGCGTTTAGGTCGTTTGATTGAAAAATATGGTACTGGTGAAAGCAACGGTATCGCATTTTCAGACAACAAGGAAGTTTGGTACCTTGAAACTGGCGCTGGTCACCAATGGGTAGCTGCTCGTGTTCCTGACGATTCATACGCAATTTGTCCTAACATTATGGTTATCCAAAACGTTGACTTTAATGATCCAGACAACTTTATGTACAGCAAAGGCCTCCAAGAATTCGTTGAAAAGAACCACTTGAACAATAGTACCGATGGTAGTTTCAACTTCCGTGATATCTTTGGTACTAAGGATGAAGCTGATGCTTTCTACAACACCCCAAGAACTTGGTACGGTCAAAAGTTGTTTAACCCAAGTATTGAACAAGATCCAACTAGCCAAGAAATGCCATTTACTCGCGTTCCTGAAAAGAAGATTGGCGTTGAAGACGTGCAAAGATTTTTGACTAGTCACTACAACGGCACCCCATATGATCCAATGGATACTTTCTCATCCGGCACTGAAAAAGAACAAAAGATGTTCCGTTCAATCGCATTAGACAGAAACCAAGAATCAAGCATCTTGCAAATCAGAAATGATGTTCCAACTAAGATGGCTGCTATTCAATGGATCAACATGGGCTTTTACGCATACTCACCATACGTTCCTTTCTATACCAACATCGAAGATACGCCACTTAACTACAAGGTTGCCGAGCACATGGTTGATCCAGACAGCAGTGCTTACTGGCTTTACAAGACTTTGCAAGTAATCGTTGAACCACGTTACCACCAATACATTTATGAAGTAAATGCTTACCGTGACGATTGCCAAAGCTACGGTATCGGTCGTATCGATGCCATTGATGAAAAAGCCAAGGAGCTTGACGGTACTGAATTAATCAAGTATTTGACTAACGCCAACGATGTTACTGCCGGCGTAATTACCAAGAAGACCAAGGAATTAATGAGCAAATTGGTAAGACAAGCTTTGAACAGTTCTAAGTACCAATTTGAACGCGGCGACAATTTATAAAAAAATAAATAATTTAGAAAAAATAGGTCATGAAAATTAATTTCATGACCTATTTTTTGGGTACGTACCACAATATTTAGCAAACCCGAACAAAAAAGCAAAATACAACTATGCAAAGGCTTGAATACAAATAAAACGCGAATACTGAGAGAGGTTTATTTCACCAACACTGAGAAACCACGAATTTTTTTACTGAATTATTTGTTTTTTGTGTCTTTTTAGCTTAAAATTAATAGATAAATTTATAAACTTAAATCAATATATAGTGGTGTGTGAAACTTATGAATGATGATAAATTTGTTGAAGTAAAGAACCTTAAAAAGGTTTACGACAATGGTCACGAAGCAATCAAGGACGTTAGCTTCTCAGTTAAGAAAGGCGACCTTGTTTGTTTACTTGGACCTTCAGGTTGTGGTAAGACAACCATTTTGAACATGCTTGCTGGTTTACTTAACCCAACCAGTGGCGATATTCTTTTTGATGGCAAGTCTGTCGTTAACGTAGCACCTAAAGATCGTCAAATTGGCTACGTTTTCCAGAACTATGCTTTATACCCACACATGACAGTCCTTCAAAATGTTATGTTTCCTTTAACTGTGGGCAAGCAAAAAATGCCTAAAGATAAGGCTAAGGAGATTGCGGAAAAGTACATGGAAACAACTCAAATCACCGAACTTGCCGACCAAAAGCCAGGTAACTTGTCAGGTGGTCAACAACAGCGTGTCGCAATCGCTCGTGCCTTGGTGCAACAACCTAAGATCTTGCTCATGGACGAACCTTTGAGTAACCTTGATGCACGTCTTCGTTTGAAGATTCGTGAAGAAATCCGTAACTTGGTTAAAAAAGTGGGCATCACTACTTTATTCGTTACCCACGACCAAGAAGAAGCTTTATCCATTGGTGATAAAATCATCCTCTTCAACAATGGTGTGATCCAACAAGACGATATGGGTCAAAACTTCTATCTTGAACCAAATAACTACTTCGTTGCTAACTTCGTTGGTAACCCTGTAATTGATAATTTCAAAGTTACTGTTAAAGACGGCAAGATTACCGGCTCGGACTTTGAAATCAACGTAGATGACTTAGAACAAAGTCGTTTCAAACATGATTTAACTGATGGCGAATACACATTATCTGTTCGCCCTGAAAATATTTTGCCAGCTGATAGTGGTCACGTTTCAGCTAAGATCGACGATGTTGAATTAATCGGCCGTGAATGTATTTTAAAATTTACTCATGATGGCGTTCAAGCTCGTTCACTTGTTGATCTTGAAACCCCAATTAAGAGGGGAAGCACCGTTAACTTAAAGATGCGCCTAGATCGCGTATTCCTCTTTACTAAGGAAGGAGAGCGTGTCTACTAATGAAGAGCAATCAAAAGAAAGCTTGGCTCTTTTTAGCGCCAACAATTATCTTTGTTACTTTCTTTAGTATTTACCCAATTTTACGGGCATTTGTGATGAGTTTCCAAAGCGGTCCATTAATCAATTTGAACTGGACTGGCTTTAGCAACTATCAATACATCTTTAGTGATCCCGAATTTTGGCGCGCAATTAGAAACACCATTCTTTATGCGCTAATTTCGGTGCCTGTAGCATTAGCTATTTCAATCATGCTCGCATGGTTTATTTTCAGTAAGGTAAAGCACAAGTCATTCTTTGAAACGACTTTCTTTATGCCTTACGTTACTTCAACCATTGCGATTGGTATCGTGTTCCGTTACATCTTTAATGGTGAATACGGGATGCTTAACTTCCTATTAAGAGCACTTCATTTGCCAGCTCCTAACTGGATTGATGATCCATCAATGTCACTGACAACCATCATTATCTTTGGTGTTTGGACATCACTTGCCTTTAACATCGTTATCTTGATGGGTGCTCTTCGTAACATTGATCCAAACTACTACACTATTGCCGATATGTACGGCGCAACCGGTACTGAAAAGTTCTGGCGTATTACTATGCCACAACTTGTACCAACGATCGCCTTCTTATTGACGATGAACATTATTGCGGCATTCAAGATTTATACTTCCGTATATGCATTGTTCAATGGACAAGCAGGTGTCGGAAACTCAGCTACAACGGCAGTGTTCTACATTTATAACAAATTTCAAATTGTAGGTACGCCAGGTGTAGCGATGGCCGCAACGGTAATTTTATTCCTCATCATTATGTTCGTAACCTTCTTACAACGTAAGATGATGAAAAAGATTGGGGGACGGTAAAAAATGAAGAAGATTCGTTGGGGTGCTTTGGTTGCTTACATCGTTTTAGCAATCTTTGCGATTATTACTGTCTTTCCATTCGTTTACATGATTTTGGGCGGACTAATGAGTTTTAGAGAAACGACAACGATTCCGCCAACATTAATTCCTAAGCACTTTGAATGGTCAAACTATGCTAAGGTCTTTGCCCAAGCACCATTTGCTCGTTACTTCTTAAACACCTTTATTACGGCTAGTGTAACGACTATCGTAAGTTTGTTTAACGCACTTCTTGGTGCTTTTGCCATGGTTAACTTGAAGTTCAAGGGTAAGGGCGTTGTACAAGTCGTTCTTTTGTCACTCTTGATGGTGCCAGGTGAAGCAATCATCTTCACTAACTACAACACCATTGCCAGAATGGGCTTACTTAACACCTACATCGGTTTGGTATTACCATTCTTGACTTCAATTTTCTACATGTACTACTTACAAAGCTACTTCGGCTCAATCTCACAAACCATCTACAAGGCTGCGATGATTGACGGGGCTAGCGACTGGGAATACATCTGGAGAATTTTGGTACCAATGTCTAAAGGTGGTTTGTTCACTGTGGCGCTTTTGAGCTTCATTTCAGGTTGGAATTCATTCCTATGGCCATTATTGGTAACCAATGAAGACAGCATGAGACTGTTGAACAACGGTTTAACTTCATTTGCCTCAGATGCAGGTAGTGAAACGCAATTGCAATTAGCAGCTGCTACATTAACCGTTTTGCCAATCTTGATCTTATACTTCATCTTTAGAAAGCAAATTATTCGAGGAGTAGTACGTAATGACCTTAAAGGATAAAACAACCGTTACCTTTTATAACGGTTTAACCACAATTGGTGGACCAATGATCGAAGTGGCTTATAACAAGTCACACGTTCTGTTTGACTTAGGCGAAGTATATCGTCCTGAGTTAAAGCTGCCAGATGAAAGTTACCAAACTTTGATTAAAAATCAGTTGATTGGGGATGTGCCTGATTTTTACGATCCAAAAATTACGGGCAAGCCAATCGATACTGAACGCTGGGAACACTCTGCAGCTTACATTTCACACTTACACTTGGACCACAGCAAGGTCCTAAACTTGCTTGCACCTGAAATTCCACTTTATGCAGGTCCAATTACTGCTCATTTACTTCCTGCTTTGAATGAAAATGGCGACTTTCTTTTACCAGCCGCTGGGCACGAGAAGAACTACACTCGTCCAATCATTGCGGCTGAGTATAAGAAGCCGATCAAGGTGGGAGATATTACCCTGGAAATATATCCTAGTGACCACGATGCTTACGGTGCAACTGGCTTACTAGTTAAGACACCGGACAAGCAAATCGCCTACACTGGTGATATTCGTTTGCATGGCTACCACCCAGATTTGGTTCGTGCCTTCATGCAAGCGGCCAAAGGTAGCGATATGTTGATCATTGAAGGTACTGGCGTTTCTTGGCCAGAAGAAAAGCACGATGAAAACAGCGAAGAATTCACTGGTCCTAAGAACGAAGTGGAGTTAACTGAAGAAATCGTGCGCTTGCAAAACGCCAACCCTGATCGCCAAATCACCTTTAACACTTACCCAACTAACGTGGAGCGTTTGCTTAGAATTGTTTCTGATTCTCCACGTAAGGTGGTTTTGCATGCTAAGCGTGCGCATTTGATTAAGGACAGTCTTAACGAAGATTATCCATATTACTACTTGCCAGAAGACAAGAAGTATTCTGATTTGAATCCAGAGCTTGAAGTCAGCTACGACGAGCTTTTGGCGGATAATCATAAATACTTATGGCAAGCTGTAAGCGATTATGATAAGCTTCAAATGGGCGGTCTTTACATCCATTCAAATGCCGAGCCATTGGGTGACTTCGACCCTACCTACAAGCCATTTGTAGAGCAATTCGCTAAAAATAAAATTGAGTTCATTGCATTGCGTTGCTCAGGCCACGCCGATGAAAAAGAACTCAAAGAAATAATTGGTGGGATTCAGCCAGCTATTTTGGTACCGGTGCACACATTGCATCCGGAGCTGGAAGAGAATCCATTTGGAGAACGTATTTTACCTAAACGTGGTCAAACAGCCACGCTTTAGTAAAATTAAAGATTATTGTTGTTTAGCTTTATTTTTTAGGAGGATTTATCCAAATGAAGTTTAGTAAGAAACTTGCTATGGCTGCCGTTGCTGCTTTAGCCTTAGTAGGAACTGCTGCTTGTTCAAATGGCGGTAGCAACTCTTCATCAAGTTCATCAGAAAAGATTCCATCAAAGATTACTAAGAAGACTACAGTTGTCTTTTGGAACGCTATGCCTGGTGTACAAGGTTCTACTTTGAAGCAATTGACTAACGAATTCGAAAAGAAGAACCCTAAGATTAACGTTAAGTTGGAAAACCAAGGTACTTACAATGATTTGCAAGCTAAGATCAACTCAACTTTGCAATCACCAAACAACTTGCCAACTATTACCCAAGCATATCCAGGCTGGCTTTGGAATGCTGCACAAAACAAGATGCTTGTAAACATGACTCCATACATCAACAACAAGAATGTTGGTTGGGGTAGCGCTAAGGCATCTGGTATTAGAACCGAACTTCTTGACGGTGCTAAGATCAAGGGTACCCAATATGGTATTCCATTTAACAAGTCAATCGAAACTTTGACTTACAACGCTGACATGTTCAAGAAGTATGGCATTAAGAAAGTTCCAACCACTATGGAAGAACTTAAGCAAGTGTCAGAAACTATTTACAAGAAGAGTAACCACAAGGTTGTAGGTGCTGGTTTTGACTCACTTTCGAACTACTACACTCTTGGCTTGAAGAACGAAGGTGTTAACTTCTCAGACAAGGTTAACTTCAGTGGTGCTGCTTCAAAGAAAGTTATTAACTACTACGCAGATGGTATCAAGAAGGGTTACTTCAGAGTGGCTGGTTCAGAACACTACCTTTCAGGTCCATTTGCTAACGAAAAAGTTGCTATGTTCATCGGTACTTCAGCAGGTGAAGGTTTCGTTAAGCAAGGTGTAGGCAACAAGTTCACTTACGACATTGCTCCACGTCCTGGCAAGTACACTATGCAACAAGGTACTGACATTTACATGTTCAACCACGCAACTGCTGATCAAAAGGCAGCCGCATTTAAGTACATTAAGTTCTTGGTATCTAAGTCAAGTCAACTTAAGTGGGCTAACGCTACTGGTTACATTCCAGTTAACGAAAGCGTTGTAACTTCAAGCGAATACAAGAACAACAAGAGCACCAAGCTTCCTGCTAAACTTGAAGACTCAATGAAGCACTTGTACAGTGTTCCTGTTTCAAAGAACTCAAATGCTGCATACCAACAATTGAACAGCATTATGCAAAACATTTTGTCCGCAGCACAAAAGGGTCAAAATGTTAACAGCCAAATTAACGCTGGTAAGCAAAAGTTTGATGCTGCTTGGAAGCAATAAAACTAAATAGCAATTAATGTTAAAAGCAGACCGTGCTGGGTCTGCTTTTTTTATGGAAAAATGGTAACATTTATAGGTAAATAAAAATGCAGAGGTGAGCCAGTTGATAAGACAACAAAATTTCCCGGTGGAAACAAAATATAAATGGTACGACATCAACAATTTAAGCGAGGAAGACAGCGATAAGTTGCAAAGTGAGTTCAATTTTACGCCGGATATTATTTCATATATTTCCGACCGTCACGAACGTCCTCGCTACGACTATGACTTGCATACCAAGAGTCACTTGCTAGTTTATGATGTACCAATCTGGCCCACCAATACGATTAAGCACTTCACTTCCCACCCAATTACATTCTTGGTTGTCGGTGAAAATGTCTTCACTTTCCATACCGAATCAACCAGTTATGTTTTTGACGAATTCAACGACGAACATATGCGGGAAAGATTATCTGAAGCAAAGGATGTAACGGAACTGTTGATGCTGTTCTTTCTTTACTCTTCACAATATTTCCAGCGTGCCGTTACGCAGCTTGATGTTGAGCGTAACAGCTTGGATCAAAAATTGTCTGATAACATTAACAACAAGGATTTGGTCGAGCTTTCTAATATTGAAAAAAGTTTGGTTTATTTGTCCAGTTCTATTCAAACTGATCTGATCATGTTGCACAGCTTGGACCACAGTAAATTGAACTTCACTAAGGAAGCTAAAGAACGACTCGATGACGTGTTAATTGAATCAAGCCAGTCAGCAGAAATGGTTAGGATTTCACAACAAGTTACGAAGACTTTGTCAGCAACATCCAACAACATGATGAACAATAACCTGAACGACACGATGCAGTTCTTAACTGTGTGGTCATTGGTTTTGACGATTCCAACTATTTTGACTGGGTTCTATGGGATGAACGTTTCTTTGCCAATCTTGAAAACCTCGTTTGACTGGATTTTGATTATCCTATTGATGGCGGTTTTGATGATCTGGCTAGTAATTCTGATGAAGCGACACCATTTCTTCTAAGATTGAGGCAAATAAATGAAACATAAAGTATTAATAGGTGCAATTATTACGACCTTGGTGGCCTTTCTTTTGTACACGACTAACTTAAAACGCGTGGATAACGCCAAATTAAAGGTTGTGGGACCAACAACCAGCAAGGTTAATAAGACGAAAAAAGCCAAGGAACCAAAGGTCAAGACGCTGAAGGAACCTAAGGTTAACTCAATTGAATATACCAACCACGTTAAGGCTAAGAGCGGTAGCAACAAGAAGCTGGTTAAGATCATTAAGAAGACGATGGGCGTTGATGACAGCTACCAAGTTGCCGTCCAAGATTTGACCAATTCTAGCCGTTATGCCGTAGTCGCTAATACGCAAAAAGCACATGATGCTAAAAAGGCGATGAAGCTGTTCTTGCTTATTGCGCTATATGAACAAGAACAAAACGGTAAGATTAATTCTAGAACCGCGATTAAGATTAAGAAGTCAGACAAGGCCAAGGGCGATAAGATGTTCCAGGTTAATATGGCTTATGGCATTGCTTACTTGCGTGAAGGGATGCTTAAAGGCAATAAGACTGCATCAAACGCTTTGCTTAGAAAAGTTGGCGTAAATAATGTTGACTCTGTAGCTAAGAGAATGGGTGCAACGCAAACGTCGATCGCCAAGAACTTTAACGGTGATTCATATGGTAAGACGACTGCTAACGATTTGACTAAGACGATGGTCGGTCTTTACCAAGGTAGAGTGCTTAACCGGCAACATGCTAGTCGTGTGCTTAGCACAATTGCTAGCTCACGTCCTTTGCCAAGCATGGTGAACGGCATCAGCGGCGGCGTTTATGCGATCGGTGATGATGATTTTGCGACAGCAATCGTCCAAGGCAACGGCCATGCTTACAGCATGTCTGTTTGGGGCAGCAACAATAAGAACTTTAATAAGCTAGGCAAACAAGTTAATAATTGGTTTAGTAAAAGAAAATAAATAGGCATAAATAATAAGGCGTTTCGCCTTATTATTTTTTGCATTATTTACACTATGTAGATTGTATTCTTCACTTTGTAGTGATATATTATGCTAGGAGAAGGAGGGATGAGAATGACACAAAAAAGAAATCTTGATCTGGACAAGATCATCGATCAGGCAACTGAGCTGATTTGTGAGAATGGCTTAGATAAGATGACGATGCCAGCTTTGGCTAAGTCATTAGATGTTCGCTCGCAATCACTTTATCACTATGTTTCAGGCCGAAAGCAGTTATTATCCTTAATTGGTGCAAGACAAGTGAAGATCTTACGGCACAAGTTAATGGATGATTTGATTGGGATCTCCGGTAAGGGGGCCTTGCTTAAGTTTGCGGACACGGTGCGTGACTTTTTGTTGAGTGATCGGGCTTTGTCCAGTATCGTGTATCATTTGAACGAATATCCAAAGGATGCTGAGATTAGTCAGGAGATTTTTAATCTAATAAAATTAGGTGAAAAGCTTAATTTTAGAAAAGAGAGTGTCATTTCATTCCATGCTTTAATTGGTGCTGTATTGGGTTATGTGTTTTTAGACAATTCATCTTCTTTTGTTGATGAAACTAAGGATGAATCTAATCGTAATTATCACGAAATGATTCTGCGTCTCGTAGAACCAGAGCCTGATTTACAAAAACTAGGGAGGAAATAGGAAAGTGCAGAAATTTCTGAAAAATCATGTTTTTTCTTTAATTGCATGGGTTTTGATATTGATTATTTCCGTTGTTGCTTTGCCTAATATCACTGAGCTAACTAACGCTCACTCAGATATTACATTGCCAAGCAATGTTGAAAGCAACGTCGCACAATCAATTGAAAACAACTGGGGTGCAAAGAAGAAAAACACCTATGCGATAGCACTTGTTTTTAACAAGGAACATGGCAAGCTGACTGATGCTGATAAACAAGCTATCAACAATACGCTTGACAAGTTTACTAATGATAAAAGTAAGTACGGAATTAAGGACACGTTGCTTCCTGATTCCAATATTGCTACTAGAAAGAAGCTTCAATCAAAGGACGGTACGACTTGGGTAGCACAATTCAACGTATCTAAGAAGGGCCGTACGGTTGAACAAGTTTATAACCAAATGAATAGGGATGTTAAAACGCAAGGCCTTCGCACTTATGTAACTGGTGCTGACGTTTTGCAACATGACTTCTCTGCTTCAATTCAGGAGGGAATTAAGAAGACTGAGGCAATTACAGTTGTCTTCATCTTTATCGTCTTAATTATCGTATTTAAGTCACCAATTGTGCCATTAATTTCATTATTGACTGTTGGTGTATCATTCCTTACTTCCTTCTCAATTGTTACGAACTTAGTAGAACATGCTAATTTCCCATTCTCAAACTTTACTCAGGTGTTCATGGTTATCGTGCTATTTGGTATCGGTACCGACTACAACATCCTGCTGTATGACAAGTTTAAAGAGGATCTGGGGAAAGGGATGGACAAGTACAAGGCGATGCACGATGCGCTTCGTAACGCTGGTAAGACCATCCTTTACTCAGGTTCATCTATCTTAATCGGTTTTACAGCTTTAAGTTTGGCTAAATTCTCTATTTACAGATCAGCTGTTGGTGTTGCCGTTGGTGTTGCCGTACTTCTGGTAGTACTTTTAACACTCAACCCATTCTTTATGGCTGTTCTTGGTAAGAAGATGTTCTGGCCAGTTAAGAAGTTCACTGGCGAAAGTGATGATAAGCTTTGGCATGGAATTTCAGCTTCAACTTTGAAACACCCAATCATTTACTTGGCTGTTTTAGCCGTGGTTACAGTTCCATTTATGTTGATGTACTCAGGCCACTTGAATTACGATGATACTGATGAAATTGCTGATTCAGTTCCATCTAAGCAAGGTTTGTTGGTAGTTCAAAAGCACTTCTCAAAGGGTATGGCTGAACCATCATACTTGTACATCCAAAGTAAACATAGATTAGATAACGAAGAAAACTTGAAGTTGATTGATCAATTGACCAGACAACTTCAACAATCAAAAGACGTTTCATTTGCAACATCTGTAACCCAACCTTACGGTCAACCAATTGATATGCTTTACGTAAATAATCAATTGAACACTGTTAACGATGGGGTAGATCAAGCTCGTTCCGGTTTAGGTAAGTTAAGCAAAGGTGCTAATAAAGTAGCAAACGGTGCTAACAGATTAAGAGACGGTGCTGATCAACTTCAAGATGGTACGGGTCGTCTTCAAAGTGGTGCCCAACAATTAGTTGGTGGTACTAGTCGTTTGCAAAGCGGTGCCCAACAATTGCAAAGTGGTGCCGTTCGTTTACAAAACGGTTCAAATCAATTAGTTAGTGGTGCTACTCGTCTTGAAACTGGTGCAGGTCGTTTAGCTAGTGGTACTCACGCACTTCAAAGTGGTGCAAGCAGCTTACAAAGCGGTGCTAACAAGTTGCAAAATGGTGCCAACAGTTTGCAAGCTGGTACCAAGACTTTGCAAAACGGTACCCAACAAATGGCCAACCAATTGCAACAATTGAGTTCACAACTTTCAAATCAATTAAGTGGTTCAAACAAGCAACAACTTGCTGCATTGCAAACCGCTTTGCCACAAATTAACAGTGGTATTCAACAATTGAATCAAGCTGTTAGTGGATTGGATACTGCTAAATTGACTGAACAATTGAATGCTTTATCTAAACAAATTGATGCTATGGCTGGTCAACAAGGACAACAAAATTCTGATCCGGCAGCTGCAATGAAGCAAAAAATTGTAAATGCAATTCAAAGTAGCCAAGACTTTAAAGATGAAAGTGATAAACAAGCTGCAATGAAGGCTATAGCAGGTGCAATGCCTAGTGAATCTACAAATGGTGCTTCAAGCTCAGTAGCTTCAAATATTGCAGGTCTTAAGTCGCAATTAGGTTCATTGCAATCATCACTTCAACAATTATCAACTCTTCAAGCTCAAGTAGCTAAGTTAGCTCAAGCTTCAAACCAAGCACTTCCGGGTGCCGCAACTGCTTTGAACCAATTAAGCTCAGGCTTAAGTCAAGTTCAATCAGCTGCTAGTGCAGGTGTTGCCGGTGCAAACAAGCTTAACTCAGGTGCTGCTGCTCTTAACAGTGGTGCAGGTCGCTTGAGTACTGGTCTTGGCAGTCTTGCAAGTGGTGCAGGTCGTCTTAACGCTGGAGTTGGCCAACTTAACAGTGGTGCAGGTCAACTTCAATCAGGCTTAGGTACTCTTGCCAACGGTGCAGGTACTTTGAACACTGGTCTTGGTACTTTAGCTAACGGTGCTGGTCAACTTAACAACGGTGTTGGTCAATTAGCTAGCCAAGCTCCACAACTTATCTCAGGTATCGGCCAACTTAACAGCGGTGCCGGTCAACTTGCAAGTGGTGCTGGCAAGTTAGCTTCTAGAGTTCCACAACTTACTACTGGTATTGATACTGTAAATAGTGGTTTAGGCCAAGGTGAAACTTACCTTAAAGGTTTAGGTTCATCAGCCGCTGCTGATACTTTCTACATTCCAAAAGAATTCTTAAAGAATGATATGTTTAAGAAATCAATGGATGTATACCTCAGCCCAGACAAGAAGTCAGCCCAAATTATCGTTGTCTTCAACTCAAACCCAAGTGCAACTGAAGCTACTGACGAATCACAAGAATTGAGTGCAATGGCTAAGAAGAGCTTCCAAGGTACTGCTTTGAAGAATGCAACTGTTGCTATGGGTGGTCAAAGTTCAAAGATCAAGGATACTAAGTCAGTTGCTAGTGGCGACTTCATCAGAACTGCCGCAATCATGTTAATTGGTATCGGTATTGCTTTGATGTTCGTAACTCGTTCACTTCTTCAACCTGTTTACATTCTTGGTACTTTGCTTATTGCTTACCTCTGCTCACTTTCAATCAACCAATGGATTGTTAAGGCAGTTCTTGGCAGAAGCATGCTTACTTGGAATACACCATTCTTCAGCTTTATCATGTTGATTGCCTTAGGTGTTGACTACAGTATCTTCCTCATGACTCGTTACAACGAGCTTAAAGAAGAGGGCTTTACTACTCCAAGCTCAAGAATCTTGAAGGCATGTGCCATCATTGGTACGGTTGTTATCTCAGCCGCAATCATCTTGGGTGGTACTTTCGCAGCCCTCATTCCATCAGGCATTCCAACCTTGATCGAAGTTGCCTTGACTGTGGACGTTGGTTTGTTAATCTTGGTATTCATTTTGCCAATTACCTTATCAGCTGCAGTTAAGTTAACTTATGAAGGTATTGACTTCAGTAAGTACTTTAAGAGAAATAGAACTAACAATAATTAGTTAAAAAGATAAAGAGCAGTCCTATGATGTCGTAGGACCGCTCTTTTTTTGCTCTCGTCTTTTTGCTTGTATAAGCATGGTATAATAATACAAAAAAGAAGGGACTTTTGAATATGACTACATGCCCAAACTGCGGACACGAGATTAGTGATACAGATGACATCTGTCCAAACTGCGGCTTTAACCTGAAAAAGTATCGTGATGACTTTTTCACGGATCAACACAAGCAGGCTAAGTATGAACAACCCGATGAAGGAAAGAAGATAGCTAGCCGTGCCGCATACCGCGAAGAATTTTATCCAGAAAAGCAAAATTCCACTGTACAAAGAATGATTGCCTGGGTTAGACAGAATGCAACCATCGTCTTTTTGCTTGGCGTCTTTTTACTGATTCTGATGAGTTTTTCTAGAGCAGCTGGTTGGATTTGCTTCCTAGCTTTGATGGTCTGGCTCTTCATCGTCTGCGATCGGAAAGATAAAGTTGAGCAATATACTGCTGACAAGCGACTAACAGAAAAGATCAATCAGGTAGGTTCGAATATCTTTAACCGCGTTGATGAACGTGAAGATAAGGTGAGAACACGCAGTAAGGAATTTGCGGAGAAGCACCCTAAGGTGGAGAATCAAGTTAGAGAGATTAAAAAGCAACGCAGTCACCGTTACAGCTATGTTCAACTATCTGTAATCTTGACGGCTTTGATCAGTTTGATCGTTTTATTCACCGACTCTGGTGCTTCCGTTTCGGCTGTAAGTTATACACAAAAGATGTCCATTTCGAATGTGATCTTTAGTTTGGCTGGTCGACTTTTATCAACCAATTCACTTCAAGCGCTTATTTTGTACATTGTATGGCTACTTCTGTTGTTGTTCCCAATCTTCATCATTTACAACGTTTTGAAGAATACGAAAAGTAGTCAGATTTTGGCATTTATTTTGTCACTAATTGAAACGATCTTCTTGATTTACATCGTTTATATGATGTCTAGTTCAGTCCATGCATCAAATGGTGTTGTGGCACAGATTACTAGTCAGTTGATTTCATATGCTGTTTCAATCGGAACTTCTGCATACTTCTTGCTATTAGCCAGTGTTTTAACCACAGGTCTTTCAGGATTCAACATTTTTAAGCACAAAGATAATCAATAATACTTTTTGAAGCACAGTTTGACACACGTCAGGCTGTGTCTTTGTTTTGCAATAAAAAAGCACCTAAAAACTACGGTGCTCTTTTTTAAGACTTTGATATCTTATTTATCGAACCATTACATAGATTTTAGGGATGTTACAATAGCAAATTGCCAGATTTTAAAAAAATAAAATTATTTCAATTTTTTAAAATGACACTAAAAAAACTTTGAATATAAAAATAGCTGAAACCTCTACAGGAATAGCACTTTTTGCAAAATATGCGTTATTTTAACGCCTACAAAGCCCTCTACACCGCATATACTGACAATTGTTAGGACTAATAGGGAGGATAGGAAGATGTTATCCAAAAATAATTTCAAAAAAGATTAAGAAAAATGGAGCCTCGTAAAGAGCGCTTCTCAATTCGTAAGTTTTCTGTAGGGGCAGCATCCGTTTTAATTGGCTTTTTCTTTATGGGAATGGATCAAGGCCAAACTGTTAGAGCTGCTGATACTACACAAAATGATGTGAATGTAGAGCAATCAAGTTCAACTCAGAAAGAGGATGCTAATAAATATCAACCGGAATATGGTGAAAAGACTGTTACTCAAGGTTCTAGTGTAGATGATCCAGCAACTTGGTCAACTGCAGATGGTAACCAAGGTAACCCAGTGGACCATGGTAGCAGTGCAAAATTTAAGTCGATGACTGGCACACCTGAATGGGCAACTGGTGCCACTGATGGTACGATTACTTTAGCACCAACTACCTCTGTTGAAGCAGGTACTTATGTCATCCCAGTACTAGTAACTTATGGAGATGGTACTTCAGAAAAGGCTTATGCTCCTGTAACCATTACTGGTGTTAAGCACGATGACGACAATAATATCTGGGTTTATGGTCAAAATACTCAGAGTTCATTCAGAATAGGTACGTTTGACACTCACAAGACTAATGATGGTAGTGCCAACGCTATGGAGATTGTTGCAGCACCAAAGCTTGATCTGATTAAGTTTACAAATCAAGCTTATAATAAGGACACTCATCAATATAAAGATGTTTCATCAGTCACATACACTTTAAATCCTGATAAGACACAGTATGTTGCAACCTTAGTAACTATCAATGGTCAAACTTTCACTGGTAATGCCATAACACGTGATCTACTTTGTCAAGTTAAGAGTAGTGCAGTATTATCCTTTGATGTTGATCAAGTACAAACTTCTTGGATGCCGGCTTCAGATCAATGGGCACAAGGCAAGGATCGTCGTGCCAACACTGATGCTTCTAACTTTGCTTCTGGTACTGGTACATCATTTGCTAACTCACAATATGGTGATCCTAACGGTGATCAACGCTCTAAATCACCAGAACAATTAGCTGGTAACTCACGTGCACGTGCAAATATTAACTTGAGTGGTGATGCTGCTGGCTGACGATCAACTTAACCGAATTAGTTCGCAATAGTTTGCTTTGATAGTGGTTATTGTTGATCGGGCTCAGCGAATTGAGCAGCGCAATATCGATTTCACCATTTTTCAATTTGGCACTCAAATCATTAGAACCTGCCTCAGTAATTTCAATATTGTGGTTCAAGTTTTCTTGATCAAGTTCAGTCAATATTTTGGCTAAATAAACTTTACCTACAATCGGCGACACACCCCCACGCAACTGTGGATAATTTGCCTCAGCTACCTCATTTTTCGTCATTTCAAATAGATTCAAGATTTCACTGCTGCGGTCGTAGAGAATCTTCCTCGCGGCGTTTTCTGAGTAATTAGTGTAGTTCTGAACTCTTTAGATAATCGCTTAACAGCCGCTGAAATAGAAGGCTGGCTCAAGTTGAAGAATTCTGCTGTTTTAGTATAGCTGTGCGTTGCAACTAATTTTTGATAATATTCTAGATCCTTGATGTTCATTTTTATCCCTCGTTTTACTTAGTATAGTTAAATTTTCTCCTTTTATAAAAATAACTTATAAAAAATATTTTTATCTGTGGAAAAACAGTGAATTTGTTGCCCTTAATCATTAATTTTATTAATCAAAAGGCCGTTCACAAAATTGTCTGCTGTGAAAACTAGCGTTTTAATGAAGATAGTTAGTAGACAAATGAAGGGAAAAACAATGGCATCATCATTAATTAATTCAGAATTATTCAAAGATCAATACAGTACAAAAGAAATGCGCGCCGTATTTAGCGGACGCGCTCAAATTCAAAGTTGGCTCGATTGCTGGGTAGCTTTAGCCAAGGCCGAAGCAAAGAACGGCGTTATCCCAGAAAGTGCCGCTGAAGAAATCGCCCAAAAAGCACACGCCGAAGACATCGATATGGATTATGTGCGTGAAGGTTTTAAAAAGACCTCGCATCCCCTAATGCCACAGATTCGTGCTTTTACCAAGCTTTGCTCACCCGAAGCCGGCGGCTACATTCACTGGGGCGCCACCACGCAAGACATCACCGACACAGGGATGATTTTGCAATTAAGAAATGCCCAAGACATTTTAGAAAAACAATTAGAGCACTTATTAAATCAAGTTTTAGACAAAGCCGAAAAATACAAGGCTCTGCCAGAGGCTGGTAGAACACATGCTCAGCACGCCGTCCCAATTACCTTGGGTTATAAGTTTGCCATTTGGGCAGACGAACTGGGTCGCGATCTCGAAAGACTGCAACATGATCGCAAGACTTACTTTGCTGGCAACTTCGGTGGGGCAGCCGGAACCTTGGCTTCTCTTTTTGATAAAGGCATTGCCGTTAGAAATGATTTTTGTAAAAATCTCGGTTTAGCTATTCCAACGATTACCTGGCACGTTTCAAGAGATCGCTTGGCTAACTTCTCCAGCGATATTGCGATTGCTGCAAGCACGATTGGCAAGATGGCTAACGAAATCATTAACCTGCAAAGAACCGAAATCGAAGAGGTCGAAGAAGGATTCCAAATGGGCAAGGTTGGTTCCAGCACGATGCCACAGAAGCGGAATCCAATGATCTGCGAAAACATCTATGCTAATGTCCGTTTGGTTAAAAATAATGCCAACTTAGGCCTTGAAGCAATGGTGCAAGAGCACGAACGCGACATGTCCTTCTGGCAAACTGAATGGATGTACTTGTCAGAAATGTGCTTAGTCTTTAGTGCCGCCATTAAAATGATGAGCCAAGTAATGGATCAAATGATCGTTCATGAAGATAACATCAAACGCAATTTGAACATGACGCATGGACTGATCGTTTCAGAACGCGTGATGCTCGATCTTGGCCGTTACATCGGTCGACAAAACGCCCACGAAGTCATTTACGAGGATGCGCAAAAAGCGTTTAACGACGGCATTGATTTTCTTGATGTGCTTTTAGCTGACGAGCGAGTAACCAAGGATGTCGATGAGGCTACTTTAAGAGAAATGCTTGATCCAGCCCGTTATGTTGGTTCATGCGTGCAAATGGTCGATGACGTAGTAAAGAAATGGCGCAAGTAAAAAAGATTGGTTTTTAGCCAATCTTTTTCTTTTTATACAGTTAAAGTAATTAACTATTGATTATTTTTAGTAACGTCGATAACTAAGTGTTCGTTAACAAATGCCATCATACCAAGTTCGCTTAATTCACAACCATAGCCTGACTTCTTCACACCACCAAATGGCAATTCACCAGAAGTGATCCAGCGACCGTTGATGACCGTCATTCCAGTTTCGATTTGAGCGGCAATCTTTTGTGCACGTTCGATATCGCTGCTGATTACTGATGAACCCAAGCCATAGCTTGAATCGTTTGCCAATTGAATAGCGTCATCGTCATCGTTAACCACGAAGACTTCGGCAACAGGGCCAAACAATTCTTCATCGAAGATTGGGTTGTCCTTGTCAATATTGGTCAAAACGATTGGTCTAAAGAAGGCACCCTTAGAGTCAATTTCTGGGTATTGGTAGAAGACCTTAGCACCTGCGTCAGTGGCTTTCTTTACTTGAGCTTCAAGCTTTTCCTTAGCTCTTTCGGAGTTCATTGGTGGCAAAGTGGTGTCGTCTTCAAGTGGATCACCAGCCTTCAAGCTTGAGAAGACGTTCTTCAATTCGTGCAATACTTCGTCGTAACGGGACTTTTCAACGATGATGCGCTTAGATGAAGTACATACTTGACCATCGTTATAAGTTCTAGCATCCCCTAAAACGTTACGGAGTAGTTGTGGATCTGCGTCATCCAAAACGATAAAGGCATCGTTACCACCAAGCTCCATCGTTGACTTCTTCAAGTTTTTACCAGCAGCTTCAGCAACAGCAGAACCGCCACGTTCAGAACCAGTTAATGCAACGCCTTGGATGCGTGGATCGGCAATAATATCGCCTAATTGATCATAGCTTGGGTAAAGGTTGATTAAACTGCCTTCAGGAGCACCAGCACGCTTGATGATCTTAGCGGTGAGTGCAGCAGAACCTGGAACGTTATGAGCATGTTTAAGCAAAACTGGGTTACCCACGATGAAGTTAGGTGCAAAGACACGAATAACTTGGTAAAGTGGGAAGTTCCATGGTTCACAAGCCATGATGACACCAGTTGATTGCTTCAAGTAGTAGGCGTTACCTAAGCCGGTATTTAATGGGGTAGGCTTAAGCATTACTGGACCATTTTTAGCATAGTAATCACAGATTGAAGCACATAATTCAACTTCTTCTCTTGATTCGCGTAAAAGTTTACCCATTTCAAGGGTCATCATTTTAGCTAATTCATCTTCATGTTCACGCAAAGCATCGGCAACGTCGTGTAAAATTTTTGCACGACTTTCAGGCGTTTCATGACGCCACTTTTTATAAAGTGCATAGGCTAAGTTGATGGAATCTTCGATTTGCTTAGCAGTTGGATTATCATAACTAGCAAATTCTTCATTGGTATATGGATTGATTGACTGATATCTAGACAAAGTGTTTCCCCCATTCATAAATTTTTATTCTTCAAGTCACATAATTTATTATAAAGCGTTTGCAAATAAAACACATCGATTTGTACTTTTAGTTAGTAAAAATGCATGATAAACTTTTTATATGTAATTAATGAATTGAAAATCATGGGGGATTTTTATGACTAAGCAAGTTTCCACCGCAACTATTTATTTGGGTACGCCTTTTTACAATGACGACCAACGCGCACGTGTTAAGAAGGCAATGGCATTACTCGAAAAGAACCCAACTGTTGTGAGAGTTCATTTTCCATTTGACCAAAACTTCGTTGATCCAGAAGAAAAGAATCCAGAAATCGGCGGCATCCGTAGCATGACTTGGCGTCTTGCGACATACAACAACGATATCACCGGTTTGGTTAACGCAAGCTGCGGCGTCTTTTTATACGACATGGACAACATTGATGATGGTAGTGCCTTTGAAATCGGCTTTATGCGTGCACTCCACAAGCCAGTAATTTTGGTACCATTCACTAATGATCCAAATAAAGAAAAAGAAATGAACTTGATGCTGGCACAAGGCGTAACGACAATCATTGACGGTAACACTGATTTTGAAAAATTAGCTACTTATGATTTCAACACCACACCTGCTAATCCAGTTGTTGGTTACAAGATCATCTAACAAAAATACCCGGGGAATAATTCCTCGGGTATTTCTTTATGCATTCAATTGTTTAAGTAGTTTCCGCGCCTTTTCTAGCGTGATCCGGTTTCTGTTGATTCTTGCAAAAGCACAGGCGTCATGCAGGTGCTGACTCGTGATCTCCTTTTTCTTAGCCTGTTCCATATCGTTTATGCCTTGGCGCAAAAGGATGCGGGCCATATAGAAGATAGCGTGTTGCTCGATCCCAATCTTGTAGCCGTAGCGAAGCAAGGAATTCGATTCTTTGTACATCTTGCGTTCGCCGTAGAATTCACCGGCATCGCATAAGATAGCCAAGATGTGCATCGTGGTTAAAACATTGGTAATATCAACGTCCATAATGCTTTTCAGGATCTGATCGTAGTAGTGCTGTGCCTTTTCGGTTTCGCCTTGCTTAGCGTAGATTTGACTACAGCCGTTTAAAGCGAGCAGACGGTAAATGTCGTTTTTCGGCAAATTATCCGTTGTCAAAATGTTGTTGAAGTAAAATAGTGCACTCATTTGGTTACGATCGCTTTTCAGTGCATATTGACCGCGCAAAAAGTGGTAGTGTACTTTATCTTCATCCCGCTTAAGATTTTGCGGATTGATCTGCGATAAAATGTTCAAAATCTTGGCGTAGTCGAAATTGATAAATGAAAAATCAGCTTCAAATAGCAAGCGTGCGACTTTCTTTTCATCGCTACTGGTCATAATATCGCCAACTTCGATGTTTAACCGATCGCAGAGCTGCTTCAAAATTTTAAAAGACGGTACCTGACCATTATTTTCGAATTTACTTAAAGTAGATTGCGTACAAATACCATGACAGAGGTCGGTTTGTGAAAGCTTTTGGTCTTTACGAATTTGTACGAATTTTTCTATATTGATCATAATTATTTTTGTCTCTTAATTGTTTGGAATAAAAAGTCGAGTGATTCATCGATGTAGTCGTTGCCGTAGTCCATTGCATGACCATGTCCTGGAATGACGAGTAGTTGCACACCGTGATTTTGTTTAGCTAAAAAGTTGACGAAGTCGAGAACTGAATCAAGTGGGGTCAGTTCGCCTGCTGAATTGATCATCATTACTTTGTCTAATTTGCTTAAGTCGTATGATTTTGCATCAAGTTTAGCTAAAACCTTTGGGTCTTCAGTGCCGGTATAAGTTAAAGTAAAGTACTTGTAGAAGGACTGTCTGATTTGTTCAGGATCAGTGATGCCCAAGTCTTTTGCGGCTGCTGGGGATGCCTTAACGTCTTGGTGTTCTTTGATCCAGTTTGAATACTCAACTGGTGCAGACCAAGTTACCGTTGGGAAACCATATTTGCCGGCAACGTATAACGCCATTGTTCCACCAACGCTGGCCCCGATTTGCACGATATTCTTGAGATCATCTTGATCAGTGTAATCAGATTTTAAAAGCCATTCGACAAAATGCAATGCATCTTCATGTGCAGCTGGAAAATGTGCTGCAGGAGCGAGGCTATATTCAGGAATGAAAGTCATAAAACCGGCATTAGCTAAATCAACGCCGACGCTCTTAACGCTTTCCTTGTTGCCACGGAACCAGCCACCACCATGCCAAAAGATTAAGATTTTGGTCTTAGAAGTTGTATTATTGGGGTAGTAAACATCGGCCCCTAATTTCTTATTTGTGTCGTAGATAACATTATTTTTTATTACAACCATGAAATGCATTCCTTTCTTAGATCTTTCATCGCTTATTATATATTAACTATAGGAACAGAAGAAATTAATAAGAATATTTTTAGTTTTTCTATAATAAGGTGAAACATCGGTTAAATAGTGTTATTTTTGATAAAATTGACGTACTAGTCCTATGAGGGAAGGCGAAAAAAATGCAACATTTATCAGCTAAAGCAAGTCGCAAACTAATTAACATTGCTACAGTGGTTTGTGGAATAATCATTATTTTGCTAGTGATCTATTGGTATCGGCTAGGCATTTTTACTGATCAAGCAAAAATGCGGGCTTATTTAGCTAATAAACAAATTGTTGGTCCGATCATTTTTGTACTGATTCAAATAGTACAGGTAGTTGTACCGATTATACCCGGGGGCGTTTCGCTTCTCGGTGGTGTGGTATTTTTCGGACCGATTGCCGGTTTTATCTATAATTACGTCGGCATTTGCATTGGTTCAATTATCAACTTTTTCTTAGCCAGACATTACGGGCAACCATTTATTTTGCATATTGTCTCTGAAGAAACGCTAGATAAATATATGAAGTGGACGAAGAATCAAAAGAAATTCAACTGGTTCTTCGCGCTGTGTATCTTGGCGCCGGCGGCACCCGATGATGTGCTTTGCTTACTGGCTGGTTTAACCAAGATGAAGTTTTCTACGTATTTCTGGATTATTATTTTGTGTAAACCTTGGACAATTGCGGCCTACAGCTTTGGTCTGCAATATGGTGCAAGATGGCTGTTGAAGTTGATGGGTAACTGATGCTTGAATCAAAGAGAATATATTTAAGACGATTTGAAGAAGGGGATGCACCTCTTTTACTAAGATGGGGACAAAACGTGCGCTATCATGACATGGCCGGTTTTGAAAAGATCGAAAATATGGATCAAGCGGTAAAGAGCGTGCACCAATATATGACTAGACCCGAAAGCTATGTCATCTGTCTGCGTAATAGTGATGAAACGATTGGTTTAATCGAATTATATGAGCGCGGCATGGACGAGCAGAGTGGTTTATTAAAGACAAAAGAAATAGGCTTTTTACTGGATCAAACTTTTGAAGGCCATGGCTATATGAACGAAGCGGTCCATTTAATTTTGGCCTATGCTTTTAAACATAAAAGACAAACGGAAATCTGGGCTGGCACCTTTGCCAATAATGAAAAGTCGCAAAAACTGTTGCAGAGATTAGGTTTTCACTACGTTTATACCGTCGATTACAGCCAAGTTAGTGCACTTTTTTCTTTTAAAGAAAAATATTATTTGCTCAAAAAAGAAGAATGGCTTAAAATAGACGCAAACACGAAATCCTAAGACTGCTTCAGAGAGTTCACGGTTGGTGCGAGTGAATGAATAGTCGTTTCCAGATTTCAGTAAGGTGGGCAATTAATAGTTGCACGGTTTGGCGTCGTTATTCGCCTGTTAAAGAGGTGCAGTCTATTTTAGACTGAAGATGGGTGGTACCGCGAAACCGTGTAAGAGCCGATTCGTCCCAAAGATAGGGATAATCGGCTCTTTTTTATGCATGGAGGTTTTATATGCTTGATATTAAAGTGATTCGTGAGAATCTTGATTGGTCAAAGAAGAAGCTTGCTACACGTGGCATTAAGCCAGAAGAATTGGACGAATTAGTTGAAATCGACACTAAGCGTCGTAAGGATTTGACTAAGAGTGAACAATTAAAGGCTAAGCGTAACGATGTTTCAAAGCAAATTGCTGAAAAGAAGCGTAACAAGGAAGACGCTAGCGATGCCATAGCTGCTATGCGTGAAGTAGGTAAGGAAATCAAGGACTTAGATAAAGAAGTTGATGAATTAACTGAAAAGCAAAACTACATTTTGCTTAGATTGCCTAACTTCCCAGCAGACTCAGACCCAGTTGGACCAGACGACAGCTACAACGAAGAAGTTCGTAAGTGGGAAGAACCAACTAAGTTTGACTTTAAGCCAAAGGCTCACTGGGACATCGGTACTGATTTGGGTATTTTGGACTGGGACCGTGCTGCTAAGGTTTCAGGTGCACGTTTTGTTTACTACATTGGTGCAGGTGCACTTTTGGAACGTGCCGTATTCAACTTCTTCCTTGATGAAAACACCAAGGATGGCTACACCGAAGTTATCCCACCTTACTTGGTAAACGATGCTTCAATGCAAGGTACTGGTCAATTCCCTAAGTTCCACGAAGACGTTTATACTATCGTTGATAACGACGATCCAGATAAGCCACGTGACTTAACTTTGATTCCAACTGCCGAAGTTCCTTTGGTAAACTACTTCAGAAATGAAATTATCCACGGCGACAAGCTCCCAATTAACGTAACTGCTTTATCACCAGCATTCAGAAGTGAAGCAGGTTCAGCTGGTCGTGATACTCGTGGTTTAATTAGAATGCACGAATTCCGTAAGGTTGAAATGGTTAAGGTATGTAAGCCAGACGAATCATGGGATGAACTTGAAAAGTTGACTCACAACGCAGAACACTTATTGCAAAAGTTAGGCTTGCCATACCACGTAGTTGCTTTGTCAACTGGGGATGCAAGTTTCACTAGTGCTAAGACTTACGACCTTGAAGTTTGGATGCCTGCACAAGACAAGTACCGTGAAATTTCAAGTTGTTCAAACTGTACTGACTTCCAAGCACGTCGCGCACAAATTCGTTACCGTGACGAAGACGGCAAGCTTCACTTGGCTCACACTTTGAACGGTTCAGGTTTGGCAGTTGGTCGTTGTGTAGCCGCAATTTTGGAAAACTACCAAAACGAAGACGGTTCAGTAACTGTTCCAGATGTACTTGTTCCATACATGAACGGTATGAAGAAGATCACTAAGGAATCAAGTTTAATCTAATTAAATAGATTTAATAAGAAGACGTTCGCTGTAAAAAGCGGGTGTCTTTTTTTGCTTTTTGATAAATAAAAAAGTTTTAAAAAAATTTTTTGACGAAAAATAAGTGAATTTTGAGCAAATTTCGAACGATTAGTTGCGTCAAACTTTTAGTGTTAAGAAAATGATTGTCGAATGAGGGATGCAATTTTAGAAGTGGTTACAACTAAACCACGCGTTTCATAAGTGAAGCGAACGAAGAGGCAAACTTGCAAGAAGAGCAGAAATAGGGTAAATTAATAAAGTCGTTTCGAGAGATGCGGCACAGCTTGAATAAGAAGCCTGAGCAA